>Ga0247808_10000018_pt1 | contig 220364 bp, 292 predicted proteins | sample UWRJL089202R1_FD_179914 | JGI IMG/M metagenome (GOLD analysis project Ga0247808, IMG submission 179914) | Plant litter microbial communities from Arlington Agricultural Research Station in Wisconsin, United States - UWRJ-L089-202R-1 | ecosystem: Environmental > Terrestrial > Plant litter >...
TTCCTCTTCCTTCAGCGGCCGAAAATAACGACAGCATCGGTCACTGCGCTATGTGGCCCTTTCATTCGGTCACATTTTAAGGAATATCTCTCATGGAACTCAAGGCTCAATTCAACCAACTCCCAGCTAAACCGGAATTTCCGGAGCTAGAAGAGGAAACTCTCGCTCAATGGAAAGCCGATTGCACCTTTCAGAAAACACTAACAGATTCCGCCAATAAAACCCCTTGGGTGTTTTACGATGGTCCTCCGTTCGCAAATGGGCTACCGCACTACGGTCATCTCCTCACAGGTTATGCAAAGGATACTTTTCCGCGCTTTCAAACCATGAGAGGTCGCCACGTGGAAAGAGTTTTTGGCTGGGACACTCACGGCCTCCCCGCTGAACTCGAAGCCATGAAACAATTGGGTTTCACTAAAACTAGCGAAGTACGAGAGCTCGGTGTCGCTGAGTTCAACGCGGTGGCTAAGGACTCTGTCCTACGCTACACCGAAGAGTGGGAAACTTATGTGACTCGTCAAGCTCGCTGGGTGGATTTCGAAGGTGGTTACAAAACACTCGATCTCACATATATGGAATCTGTCCTCTGGGCTTTCAAATCTCTCCACGAGAAAGGTTTGATGTACGAATCATACAAAGTTCTTCCCTACTGCTGGCAGGATGAAACCCCTCTTTCAACGCACGAGCTCTCCATGGATGATGACGGTTACAAAGATCGTGATGACCTTTCAGCTACCGCGGCATTCTCGCTAGTCGGAGCCTTGGCAGAATCTCTCAAACTATCTGAAGTGCAAGTGTTAGCTTGGACAACGACTCCTTGGACACTTCCGATGAATATGGCTCTCGCTGTGAATCCAGAGCTTACTTATGTTGAAGCGACTCAGAATGGAAAGAGTTATCTCTTAGGCGCCGAAGCTTTGGAGCGTTATGAGGGTTTAGAGAACACCGGCCGTTCATTCCTGGGAAAAGAGCTAGTGGGGCTCGCCTACAAACCACTTTGGAATGTTCCTGGCTATGAAAGTGAAAGAAGCTGGAACGTACTTCCTGGTTCCTGGGTGGAGGCAACCTCAGGAACCGGAGTCGTTCACTTAGCTCCCGCTCACGGCGAGGTTGACCAGCAACTTTGTGAAGAGTTCGGAGTACCGCTACTTTTGGCTCTTGATAGCAAAGGACAATACAGTTCACTGGTCCCCGAATTCCAAGGACTCAATGTTTTAGAGGCCAACGAACTTGTGACTGCTCACCTCACAAAATCACAGGAGCTATTCTCTACCGAGGTTTACTCACACAGTTATCCTCATTGCTGGCGCTGTGGTAAGCCTTTGCTTTACATGGCGGTCTCCTCATGGTTCGTCAAGACAACCGCTTTGAAAGAGCGTATGCTTGAGCTCAACGAAGAGGTAAAATGGGTTCCTGCTCATATGAAGAAAGTGTTCTCAAACTGGCTAGAGAACACTAGGGATTGGGCCGTGACTCGCAATAGATTCTTCGGTTCACCGGTTCCGGTATGGAAGTCGGATAACCCTGCTTATCCTCGCACAGATGTTTACGGCTCTCTAGCTGAACTCCAAAAAGACTTCTGTCAAGAGGTAACGGATCTTCATCGTCCTCATGTGGATGAGCTAACTCGACCGAATCCAGATGACCCCACTGGGGAAAGCACCATGCGTAGAGTCAGCGATGTCCTTGACGTATGGTTTGATTCAGCTTCCATGCCGTTCGCACAGTCTCACTATCCATTTGAATCAAAGGATTCTTTCGAGGCGGGTCACCCGGCTGATTTCGTGGTTGAATATGTTGGTCAAACTCGTGGTTGGTTTTATGTACTTCATGTGCTTTCGGTGGCTCTCTTTGATCGTCCCGCTTTCAAACAAGTTGTGAGTCACGGAGTTGTTCTCGGTTCAGACGGAAAGAAGATGAGCAAGAAGCTTCAGAACTATCCAAATGTGAATGAAGTTTTTGACAAGTTCGGAAGCGATGCCATGCGTTGGTATCTACTCTCTTCACCGCTTCTAAAAGGCGGCACCATGAGTGTAACTGAAGAAGGATTAGAGGCCACCGTTCGTAATGTTCTTTTGCCACTTTGGAATACCTACAGGTTCTTTGGTTTACAGAGCGAGAGTTTCTCTACGCGAGAATTTCAGATGAATTCCTCCAACGCTCTTGACAGATACCTTTTGACTTTGACTAAGCAACTGGCGGATGAAGTCGGAAGTGCTCTGGAAGTTTTCGATACTCAGGTAGCTTGCGAACTAGTTTCCCGCTATACCGAGAAGCTCACCAATGTTTATGTTCGCTGGTCTCGTCCGCGTTTCAAAGCTGGCTCCAATGAAGCCTATGCTACCCTCGGCTATGCCTTGCAAACACTCACGAAAGTACTAGCACCGCTTCTACCACTCACCGCAGATGTTCTTTGGGGTTCAGTGAGTATCTCAAAAAGCAGTGTCCATGAAGAGCTCTGGCCTACGCTGAAATTAGACAACTCTGAAAAACTTGAAAAAGAGTTCTCGCTAGTTGAAGAATTAGTTACGAGTGGTTTAAGTGTGCGTAAGAAGGCTTCACTAAGACTACGTCAACCGCTAAGTAGAGTAACCCTTTATGGCTTTGAAGAGCCGCTGACTGAAGAGCTTGCTGCACTAGTTGCTCAAGAGCTCAATGTGAAAGAGGTAGTCTACGGGGAGCTGGAACTAGCAGCATCACTAACCTTGAAACCTGCTTCACTAGGTAAAAGATTAGGTAAAGATGCTCAACTTGTTTTCAGCGGGCTTCGTGAGAACAATTGGAATACCGTCAATGATGAAGTTGTAGTCAACGGAGTTGCTCTCCTTTCCGAGGAATATGAACTCACATGGAATCCTAAATCAAAAAATGAGCCAGGTTTCGGTGAATTCTCTCAAGGTGCACTAATGCTCGACACTGAACTATCCGAAGAGCTTACAAAAGAGGGAACACTCCAGGATTGGCTTCGTGAGGTTCAAGATGCTCGGAAGGCTTCGTCACTGGCTTTAGATGAAGTTGTGAATATGGAATTAGTGTTCAAAGATGCTGAAGAGTTCAATTGGCTGAAATCTGACGTAAACCTACTATCTACTTTGAAAAATGTTGGTAGATTGAAAGAGGTTACTCTTACTGTAGATGAAGAGCAGGCACTTCCGTTCAGCGCTAAATTGATGTAAAAGGTGGGCTCTCAACGTGGCCTGGCTCGCATCCAGACGCAGTCTAAGTGAGTTTTTAGTGTTTTACGAGGATGCCTAAGGTAAAGTAACTTCTTAGTGGAGAACACCGCTTAGAAAAGCTTGAATAACGAAAATCAACCGACAAAGTTTGGTAAAATCACTCTATGGATAACGAATCAACCCCTACCGAACGCTTGGGACGCGAGAGCATCGAGCTCCCAAAGTTCAAGAGCTGGCAGGCTAAATCGGTTTACGATTTTGAGACTGAGATCGTTGACTATGAGTCCCTAGAGGATCTAAACCGTACCATCAACCAGGCACGTTTGGCTTTGTTTAAAACCACTGAGTCCATCAACAAATATGAGCGTCTCGAAAGAGAGGCTAAGCTCAATTACGATAGAGCTCACCGTAGAGAGCTTTTGAAGTCAACCGCTAAAACTGCGGATGAAAGACGTGCTCGCTCCGACCTCATGTGTGAAGATCTTGAGAACGATTGGCTTTTACAATCGCAGATCAAGGACGAGCTAGTTCGTTTCTCGCACACTCTACGTTTAGAACTTCAAACACTCCAGGCTCTAGGTAACAACCTACGTCAGCAGATTAGAGTTATCTGACCCACCGTTTCGGCTTTAGTCGACTTTAATCTTAGGAGATTACCATGGTGGACCAGGCCACAAAGGACATGCGAAAACGCTTCGTGAAAATCGGAGCGGGGTTTATCGTTGTGATCGGAGTAATTTCCATAGCCATTTTCTGGTGGTTTTCCTCCACTAACCTAGTTCTAGTAGCCGTTCGTGGTGATTCCATGGAGCCGACTCTTCATAGTGGGCAGAATCTTATTCTTAGCCAATCTGAAAAAATTGCCAACGGTGAAATAATAGTTTTTCCAAAACCTTCCAATTGGGGCACCGCTGAGGAGGCTCAGCCGGAACTAATCAAAAGAGTTATAGCGATTCCCGGAGATACGCTCTCTTATGAAGATGGAAAACTTCTGGTTAACGGTGAGTTAGTTTTTGATTTAGAGAATGAATCTTACAACTGTGGATTACAGGATGGGTACACTCATAAGCTCGGGTCTTCCGATTTTTTTGCCATGGGCGACAATCATACGGTATCATTAGACTCATTGAGGATTTTATGCGATAGCGAAACTGATCCCAGCTTTGCTTTTGTGTCACTTGACAGCGCAGTAGCTTACGGAACGATTGAGAGAATAATCTAATGGGCAATTTGGTGGTGATCGCGGATAAGTCTGAAGCCTACGTCCATTTCGAGCGTGACCGTGTGCTCAAGGATTGGGGTATTGATTACTCTGGTACTAGAGCTATTCAAAGTATTTCTGAGGCCGGTGTAGCTTCGCTCTTCGGTGACGCTCCGGTCTCCATACTGAGTCTTGAAGATAAAGAGCTGATCAAGAGCACCGTGGAGAAAATCAAAGAAGCTTCAGCTTCAGATATAGCTCGTTGGACATCTCCGGGTCTCATAATTCTCACTTCGGTGGATAGAACCTCAACAAAAACTCTTGAGAAATTAGTAGTTGATAACGGCGGAGAGGTTATCCTTTCCAAGGAGGCCGTTAAGGGTAAGGGCTCCCCCACCGAAAAACTAGTTGACGAGCTCTCCATTACCCGTGATTTGAAAACTTTCCTAAAGGATTATGCGGGAGACAACTACTCCTCAATTCTTGCTCTGGTCAAAACCCTGAGCGCTCTTTCCCCGAAACAGCAGCAGGGAATCACCATTGATGATCTCCTAGTGAGAATGCCTCAAGCTGAAGGCGCCATTCCCCCATGGGAGATTGAGCCGGCCATCATGCGGGGAGATGTGAGTAAAGCAATCACACTCTACAGACGAGTTTCAAAGACCTCGCATCTTCTAGTGGTGCTCGCTATCCTCAAGAATAAATTCAAGTTAGTTTTCAAAATTGCTTCCCTCATTGAGCTGGAACCCAAAATGAACTTGGCTCAGTTGGCAGAAACCCTCGGGGTTCCGAACAACTATCCTCTAAAGCTTGCCTACGAATCGGCTAAGAAAATTGGCCCGAAAGCTGCTGTTCAACTCATTGAGCTAGCAGCAGAGACCGAAAAGAAAGTAAAGGGTGGCTCATCGGCCAACCCTCACGTTACGATGGAAGCGATGATTACTCGTATTGCCGTCATGGTTAGGAGATAAAGTGCCCGCCGTAACCACATCAGCGATGGCTGACGCTATGAAAATAGCAGAGAAAAAGAGAATGACCCGGCTCAAGGAGATTCAAAAGGATCCCTACATCGGCTATGAAAATCTTGATCAAGCTCTCGAAGAGTACAAGCTAAACTCTCAGGCAGAGGTCCTTGCTCGTCTAATCAACCGTGAGAACGTGTTCATCTCGGGCCCAGCCGGCTCCGGAAAGACCACCATCATCAACCGATTTCAGGACATCATTGATGCTCAGTTCCACGGGAAGTTTGAGATTGCGCTCACGGCATCCACCGGTATCGCGGCTACTCTTCTTGGCGGAGTAACTATTCACTCCTGGGCAGGACTTGGTATTGACCAGGAGGTCTTTGACCCTCGCAATGTCTCCGGTCAGCTAGCGGCGCGCCGGACTCAAATGCGTACAACCGATGTGCTAGTGATAGATGAGATCTCCATGCTTCCGGCATATCTTTTCACTAAGCTAGATGCTGTGCTCAAATGGGCTCGTATGAATGACAAGCCTTTCGGCGGAATTCAGTTGATTCTTACCGGTGACTTCCTCCAGCTGCCTCCGGTTTCACGGCCGGACGATAAGGTGGACACCGGCTACGCAATCACCACTCAGACCTGGAAAGAGGCTGAGATTACTTGTTGCTACATGGATAAGACTCACAGAGCAACCGATCAGAACTTGAAATATCTTCTCGCCGCTATCGCCTCCGGTAAAGCTAAAGAGATTCCGAAAGCCCGTGATCTAGTGAAATCACGCTCCGGTGGTCGAGACATGATGGATCCCGAAAAGGCTTACACAACACTTTTTACTACCAATCAGAACGTAGACAAGTTCAATTTAGAGGAACTGGCGAAGAATAAGAACATCGCCGTTACCTCCAAAATGGAATTTGTCAAAGGTAGCAAAGAGGAAATAGCTAAGGCTGTCAAGAAGTTCGGAGTTCCTGCGGAGTTCACTTACAAAGTAGGCGCCACCGTGATGCTAACCTCTAACATGGTTACCGCTCAAGGGGATATGTTAGCCAACGGCTCCATCGGTGTAGTGAAAAGTGTAATCCACGGTATTCCTAGAGTACACTTCAACAGCGGCATTACTATCTCCGTGGAAAAGAAATCCTACATCGACTCTAAAAAACTCGCCTATAAGGATCCGATTTCAGGTAAAGAGGTTCAGATCGAGGTAACCGTGGCCGAGGTCAAACAACTTCCGCTGCGCCTCGGTTACGCCATCACTGTCCACCGTTCTCAGGGACAGACCCTCGATGGTGTCATTTGCGATCTTTCAAAAGTATTCACTTCGGGACTCGGCTATGTTGCTCTTTCGCGAGTCCGTAGCATGGATGATCTAATCATCACCGGGTGGACTGATCGTGCCTATAACTTGGATCCGCTCTCCCGTAAAATCGCAAACTATGTGAAGCGTCAAGCTCTCAAAACTCGTGAGGATTTCATTGCTAAACGAGAAGATTACGAGATGCTTCTAGCGGATGAGTACGTGAGAATCGTCATGTGGGACGAGAGTGAATCTTATAAGCTCAACGGAGTCAAAAAAGGTCCTCTCGATCTAAGATAATTCGTTTTTCTCCATTTACAAAGTCATCGGTGCGTGTTACAGTTAACTTGTAAATGAAGGTGAGCCAAGGTGCCCGCCACATAAAAGGAGAAAGCTAATGATTACGCTTACTGATGTCGCTAAGGTTCCCGCCGAGATCACTCGTCTGGAAGGGCTTATCGCGGAGGACGAGGCTCGTATCGTTCAGTTCCGTGAGAACCACGACAACTACTCGCGGACTCGCAACGCCTACGCCGGAATCGCTCTGAAGAGCGAGCGCATCGAGGCCCTGAAGGCTTTCGCAGCCACCGCGTAAAGTCGCTCGTCTGAAAGGTCACTCTCAAAAGGAGTGACCTTTTTTGACTTTTTCCAGAAGAAAGTGTATAGTGGTTCCTATGATCAGCACTATTGAGTACACCACCGACCGCCTCTCCACCAATGTTCAGCAGCAGTTTGTGAACATGGAGGCAGAGCAAATCAAGGAAGCCATCGCCGGCGGCCGCAACGAGCTCGTGAACGTGTGCATGAACCTGTCTTCAGATTTCAACAAGAGCTCGGTCATTCGTGCCTCCAACGCTTTCCTCTGCCGTGAGACCTACATCGTGGGTAAGAAGAAGTATGATCGCCGCGGCACCGTGGGTATGCACCACTTCGAGGTCATCAAGCACGGCGATACTCTAGCGGAGGTCGTGGAGCACCTGCACTCGGAGGGGTACACGGTTTATGCCGTTGACAACGGACCTCTTCTTGATCCAGTCGCTCTTTATGATGTGGACTTTCCGATCAAGTCTGCTTTCGTCTACGGCGAGGAGCAGGCTGGACTTTCTCCGGAGGACATTGCACTCTGTGACGCAGCCGTTTACATTCCCCAAAGAGGAATCGTTCGCTCTCTCAATGTCGCTCAGTGCGCCGCCACCATGATGAGTGAGTACACTCGGCAGCACCGATTTGACCTTCCGCCTTCACCGTCCGGTCAGGTTTAATTTCGCATTAGCTACACAGCTAACTTGTCGCTCTAGCACCGTACCTAAGGTCACTGCTTACGCTCTAAGCGAGTTTCCTACGTTACTCGCGGTAACTATCATCAGCTGTCCAGTCACTTTCTAGCGCGCTCTATTGATAATAGTGTAGCAAAGAAAGGGCTTCAATTGAGCAACGGAAATTATCTTTTTACCTCTGAGAGCGTGACTCCAGGACACCCGGATAAAGTCAGTGACATTCTGGCTGAAACCATCGTAGCTGCCATATTAGAACAGGATCCAGAATCACGCACAGCCGTGGAAGGACTTCTGGCTAAAGGGTTCTTCGTGGTGGCCGGTGAGGTGACCACAGAGGCCTACGTGAATATTGAAAAAATCGTAAGAGATACAGTGGTGGAAATCGGCTACACCAACGCCGCCATCGGCCTAGATGGAAGAACCATGGGCGTACTAGTGAGCCTGTCGGAGCAATCTCCTGAAATCGCTGGAGGAGTTTTCAATTCCCTAGAGGAAAGAAACTCCACCGTGGTTGATGATTTCGACAAGCTCGGGGCCGGTGACCAAGGTTTAGTTTTCGGAAGCGCGGTAGCTCATAATAGCTCATTTCATCCGGCTCCTCACAAGTTAGCAACTTTGCTATCTGAGCGGCTTTGGAATGTTCGACGTAGTGGAACAGCCGCCGTTGAACTTTACCCGGACGCTAAAACTCAGGTGACTATTCGTTTTGAGAACAACAAGCCGGTGGAAATTGAAACAGTTCTAATCTCAACCTCCCATGCTGCGGTGCACACTCTAGAAACTGTTCAAAAATTCGTGGTGGAAGAAATCATCAAGCCAACAATAGCGGATTACAATGCTAACCATGCGCTCCCCGGTTTTGAGCTTTCGGACTCCGGAAACTACATAGTCAATCCTGCCGGAGCATGGAGTCTCTGTGGTCCCGCCGCGGATGTGGGACTCGTCGGTCGCAAGATCGTAGTGGACACAACCGGAGGCTGGGGTCGCCACGGCGGTGGTAATCTCAACGGAAAAGACCGCACAAAAGTTGACCGAATCGGGGTCTACGCTGCTCGTCACGCCGCAAAGAACTTGGTAGCCGCTGGCCTAGTCGATCAAGTCGAAATTCAGATTAGCTACGCCATAGGTAGAGCTAAGCCTGTCTCCATCTATGTAAACAGTTTCGATACCGAAAAGGTCCCGCTTGAGAAGATCAACGAAATAGTCGAGAAGCTATTCGACTTCCGTCCCGCCGCAATTATTGCTAACCTCAACCCGACTCCGGACGCCTATAGAGAGACCGCTAAATTCGGCCATCTTGGAAGAAACCCCAATGATCTATTCACCTGGGAGAGATTAGACAAAGTAGATGCCATAAAGGAACTACTGGCCCAGTAAATCCCTTAGTTACAGCAAAGTCCTCTGCATTTTTGATAAAATGACAGAGGATTTTTGTTTAAGCGGATTTTAGGAGCACCATGAGTTTCAAGCTTGCTGATTTGAGCGATCCGCATATCGGGTACGCATCCACGCGAAATGTGGATAAGCAAGGTATCAATCTGCGAGTAAGAGACGGCTACCGAGCACTCGCCGAGGCGGTTGATCAGATGATTGAGCAAGAGGTAGATGCTGCTCTGTTCCCGGGAGATATCTTCCATGTGCCTGAGCCAAAAATCCGAGACATAATCTTCATGCAGAATCAACTGAGGAAACTTGCCGATGTTGGCATTCCCTGCTATCTGCTTTCCGGTAACCATGACGCTTTGGATAAGGCCTCAGAAATCGCGGCCTCACGAGTGCTAGATGATCCTTACAGGAAGATCTTCTCCGAGTACAAGCCCTATGTCTCCCACGAGATTGCGGACGGCATTGTAGTTCACATGATCTCTCACCACCTATTCTCAGATCAGGCCGAAACCATGAAGGGTGTGAAGCCGGTAGAAGGTGCTGTGAATATTCTCTCAGCTCACGGTTCAGTTGTTGATCCGCTAACACAAATGAAACTTCACACTGAGCAGTCACCGCGTGAGATCGTTATCCCGGATTACATCTTCAAAGATCACGAATGGGATTACACACTCCTAGGCCACATCCACGAAAGAGGATGGGTTGGTTCAAAAGATAAGAAAACCGATACCATGAAAAAGAAGGTTTTCTACGCAGGTTCAATCATTCGCCGCGGATTCTCCGACAAAGTAGTTCCTCTCGGTAAGGGCTGGACCATGTGGACAATCGAGCCTAGCGGTGAAATGACACCAACATTCTTCACCGTTACTCAACGGCCTCAAGACGATTTCAAGCCCATCGACGCTGCTAACCTTTCCGCCGGGGACATCACTGATCTAATCATTAAGAACCTCCGTAATTCTCATGGTTTCGAGGATGGCTTTGAAGAGGGCTCAGCTCCTATTCTTCGCCAGCAGGTTTTCAATTTGGACCCCGGTAAGCATCGCTCATTGGATTGGAAATCCATCGAGGCTAGTTCAAAGCATGCTCTTCAGTGGTCCTTGAAAGCTAGCATTGACGCTCCAGCTGTGGAAGTCGCTTCGGCTGTCGAGGGTTCCGTCACCGAATCTGGAGATATCCTGAAAATGTACGAAGACTGGATTGATAAGTCAGATGCAATGACAAAAGTTGCCACCGATCATAAACCACTTGTGCTAGCCCAAGGCCGCAAGTTTATTCGCTCAGGTCAAGAAGGAGTTCTCGATGAGTCTTGATAATTTATCTCCCGAAGAGGTAGCAAAGCTCAAAAAGCTCCTTAGTTCAGATGAGCAGGAGCCGGTAAAGGCTGAGAAAAAGCCTAAGAGCAAAACTCCGGACAAAAAGAAGCCCACGGTGACTAAAAAGCCGCAGGGTAAAAAAGGTCCTAACAAAGTTGTAATCACCATTGTCAGTTTCGTGGCTGTGGTTGCTCTGGCTCTCGGCTATGGTTTAGTCGTGGATCCTTGGATCAAACTTCAGCAGGCCGAAAGCACTTTGAATACAGAAATTCAAAGATCCGGGGTCTTAGCTAGCAACACTGAGCTAATCAAAAATGAGAACCCCGCTAAAGAGGATCTACTCGCGGGATCGAACCCGAATCAACTTGCGCTCGGAACAGACGGTAAGATCAGTACTCCACCGTACTTTGAGTTCAATAGCGAGAAATCGACTGCCGATTCTCACGTGGTGGATCTTTACATGGATTTCTATTCCCAGCGTTCGAGAGACTTCATTTCTTTCAACCAATCAACACTTACTAATTTGATTGGTGACGGAACCATCGTGCTTAGAATTCACCCGGTACTCCAGGATGATGGGTTCAGTGTTTTTGCTCCGGAGGCGTTAGCTGAGGTCTTCGCTACTCATCCGAAACTTGCTTGGGAATTCTTCGTAAAGCTCATGAAAGAGTCTAATCAGGTGCTCTCAGTTACCTCCACGGAGGATGATAAAGTCGCCACTGAGCAGGAAGTTATTGATTTCATAGCTAAAATTTCTGCTGGAGTCGGTATCGCCACAGGAGCAGGTACAGCAGCTGGGGAAACCGGCGGTGTTGACGCCGATTCAATCAAGTATCTTTCATTCTTCAGCTGGCTTTACTCCGGTACTCGCGCTGAAGAGCTTCAAGTAGGTTACTACCCACCCATTCTCTACATTGATGGTGACGAAGTTGACCAGGAGAAGTGGCCGCTTAGTGATAGTGCTTCAATGCTAAAGCTTTTCGCATCCTTACGCAACTAATAAGGGCATAACTTGTGATATTGCTTCCCAGCTAGAAAGGCACAGGAGATGGCCAGTATGAGTTTTGAGATCTACGATGTCTCTGAATACAACATTGAACAAGCAAAAGAGCTTGCCAATGAAGATGACAGAGTCGAATCCGGACTTTCCCCTGGGGAACTGCGCCAATCACTCATGGACCGCTTCAAAAGAGAAGTTCGCCTTGGGGATGCATACTTCCTGAACTTGAATTTTCCGGATCAGAATTTCGAACTGGAAGAAGAACAGTTCGAAGATGAAGAAATAGCTAGATCCATCCTAATGGATATAGAAAATCTTGTCTACGACATGCTAGATGAAGATATAGATGGCTCTCTTTGGGAATTTTCCAATGAGGTAATTATGGTTACGGGTGAATGATGAAGAACGAAAAATACATTGGTTGGATCCTAATTGCTACGCTGTTCGCAGCTTTCATTGGGGTAGTCGGAATAGCTGTAAGCCAATCACTTAATACACCCTCTGTCATAATGGCTCCCGGCGCGCCCGGAGTAGATTACCCCGTTCAAGAGAGCTTCTAAGAAAGGTAGTCCGTGTACTACGTTGTTGACATCCCTTGGGGTTTTTACAAACCGGACACAGTAAAATACAACGCTACCCGCAAAGTTTATTACTACCAAGGTGATTCTCTCCCTGATAATCTAAAAGATCTTCGACCACCAATGTTCTCCCGGGAACGTTGGCACGAAGATGAGATGAATAAAAAAGTTTCTCTCATCGTTCCCGGAGACTCCGTTTTCCATCCTAAACCTCACCAATCCGAGGCCGGTAAGAAAATAGCAACCTCATACCACAAAGGTTGGTCCGGCTTCCTTTTAGCAGATAAAACCGGTGTTGGAAAGACACTTTCCGCGCTCACCGGAATAGGCATGATTGCTAAGCTACAAGGAAAAGATAAGGATAATAGAGGCACTTTACTAATCGTATGCCCTAAATCTGTTATTCCTCAATGGCGTCAGACCATTCGTAGTTTCAGAGCATCTCACCCTCTCTTACGAATACTCATAATCAATTACCAGCAGCTTCAGAAACTTTTAGAGGCTCCCGCCCCGGTGAAGCCGGTTAAGGGGAAAACAAGAACTAAGAAAACTAGACAGGTTGCTAGAGAAGGTAAACCTCTTATTGATTTTGACTACATCATTTTCGATGAAGCTCATCAGTTGAAAAATTATCCGTCCTCCAACGTGTCTCTCATGGCTGAGAAAATCGCTGGTTTGGATAAGGTCTACCGTAAAGACAAATCACCGTTCGTTATCTTCTCAACGGCTACTCCGGGAGCCTCTCCGCTTAACTTTGCCATGATGGGCGGTTTCCTTAGCAAGCTAATAAATCCAAAGGTGGCAAAACATGTGGGACCAAAGCTCTGGGGTGCTTTCCTCATGGAGGAAGGTTTCGCGGTTACGAAAGGTAAATCCCTCTATAGCTGGGCGCCACTTCCCTGGGGGATAAAAGATCCTTCTGCTCAGGAGAAAGTGTCTTACGAGAAAGCTGTAAAAGCAATCAAAGCTAAACAGCGGGTTGATGCTCAGAGGATTGGTAAAGCGCTCACTAGAACCGAGGCACCTTTCATAATGCGCTCACCGAAGAACATCGCTGGGTGGCCTGAGCAACAGATTGTGGCGCTGCCGATTGAGCTTACACCGAAGGAAAGAGCCTGGTATGAAGAGGCTTGGACTAGATTCCGTAACTGGTTGAACCTAACCCCAGCTAAACAGGATCCAAAAGGCGCCTTGGTGGAGAATTTGCGCTATCGTCAGAAGACCTCTTTCCTAAGGGTGGACGCTTTAGCTGAATTGATTGTCAACTGGGTAGAGGAAGATAAGCAAGTTTACATTTCCTTAGAATTTTTAGAGACCCTCGAAAAGCTCAAAGAGGCACTCGAGAAAAAGAAAATTGTTGTAGCCGAAATAAGTGGACGCACGACGGACACTCGTGAACAAGAGCGTTTGAAATTCCAAAAAGGTATTGCGAAAGTGGCTATAGCTACAGTGGTGGAGGGTATTTCACTCCACTCTGGAGAGCAGCTTCCCGACGGAACAACGGCTACGACTGCGGAGCGAATCACTATTCTCGGGGATATTCGACAGAATCCGTTGAACTCTCTTCAAGCTCTTGGTAGAGCTCACCGAGATGGAATGAACTCGATAGCTTACATTCCCTATATAGAGGACTCGGTTGATAAGAAGGTCGTTGATTCTTTCATCAATAAGGTGATAAATACTGAAGTGATGACAGGAAAGAGTGTGAAAGAGGCTGAAGAGCTTGAGCACATTTTCAGGCTTGCCGCCGCAAAAGGTCCAGCTCCTAGGGGAGTTTGAGTTAAGTGGATGAATTCTTCAGCTGGCTAGGTCCTTTTTGGGAACAGTTAATTTCTGTCCAAGGCCATGCGGAGCCTTGGATGCTCTTCGTGGCATGGGGAGTTTCGCTAGCTTTAGTATTCACTCCACTTTGGAGTGTAACTAGAAACGCCATCACGGTAGTTCACGAAGGCGGCCACGCCATTACAGCTATCCTCTGGGGCCGTAGAATCGCAGGAATCAAGCTTCATTCGGATACCTCCGGAGTAACTATTTCTAGTGGTAAGCCTTGGGGGCTCGGGGTAGTTTGCACCGCGGCCGCCGGTTATACGGCTCCGGCGCTCTTAGGTTTAGCCATGCAGTTCCTAGCCTCCGAGGGAAGAGTAGTTCTCGGTATCACGATTTTAGCAGTGCTTCTTGTTGGAATTTTCCTAAGCATAAGGAACTTTTGGGGTTGGATCGTTGTGATTCCGTTGCTAGTAGGATTTTATTTCGCTTTCCAATTCGCTCCGGCTCTACAAATATTCCTACTTCTATTTATAGCCACATTCTTGACAGTGGCCAGTTTGAAGCCGATCATTGAGCTTCAAATCCATAGGAGAGCAGGGGAGGCCGACGAATCGGACGCCGATCAGCTCGCTAAGCTTACTTTTGTGATCCCAGGCATAGTCTGGGTAGCCTATTTCTTCGTAATCTCATTGGCGGCCAATGGGCTCGCTATCTGGCTACAAATTCAAGGTTTAGTTAGCCTTGAAACCCCACCGATTTGAGCGGCTCTAAAATAAGGTCATAATCCTTGGCGGAGAATGATTTTCCAACCCAGGGCTTAATTAGAAGAGCCACCGAGCAGTCGAAAGCTGAATTCCAACCGGCGTGGAAAAACTCACCTTTTTGATGGCTTTTTACGAGATCCACTATCTCCCACCAGCGCTCTTTCAACCCTTGATCGTAGGCGAAAGCCTGAACTGAGCGGATAACTTTATCCCAATGCTCAAAATCTCTAGCGGCCTGCACTCCAGCAACTATCTTTACCTGACGCGGAGTGAGGTTTTTCACAAACTCACAGAGAGCCGTGACTTCACTATCGAGATCAGTCTCAATCTCGATGTCTTCGGTGAGTGCGCTAAAAAGGTCCATGGAGCTATGCTACCGTCAAATGGAGCCACTGGCGAGTAAATCTCCAAAAGATTTAGCCGCAAAGATGTTTCGCTCTCTTTCATTGACGAAAAGCTGATGGGATGTGTTTCCCTCGTGAACTATTTGTCTTCCATCTTCAGTAATTATCTCAGCAACGGCGTAGCCGTAGGCCACCTGGAGAGAGACCTCGGTACCGTTTAGTGTTTCACCTAGGAATAGTTGAGGTTGCCCTCCGGTGAGAGATTCTGAAAGTTGAATGGTAGGCGCGATTAGATCACTTGCGGTGGAATAGCGCTCTAGAGATTCATAAAGTTTTATGACGGCTTCATCCGGCCAAATGTCAGCTCTATGATGGACTTTAGCCTCAGCTAATGAGGCTTTAGCGGTTTCCTCCAGAAGTTGAAGATCCACATAGCCGTCTCTTCTAGCTAAAATATATTCTTTGCCGGCTATAAATAAGGAACCAACCGCGTGGTTACCGAAATTCTCGATGGTGAAATACACCTCTTCACCGAATGGAGTTGTGACCATAGCCTCTAAGTAAATCTGTTCAGATTTTGAGGACTTCAAAGCACAAAAATCTATAGTCTTGCTATTACCCGTATAAAGAGAACTGAAGCTTCTAAGAAGTTCGAGGGCTCCCTCTGCATCTTTACGAGAGTAGTAATGAGCAGATTCAGGATACAGTGGGCAGTGGGAATCCGAGCAGGACACCACGTTGAAAGTTTTTGTGTTTAGATGGTATCTCTCCATGAGCTTATTACTTGTTGTAGATCACTGAAGAGGCGGCGCCGGTTTCTTCGGCTCCAGGAGCATCGGCGCTAGTTCCGACCACGGTGAGATATTCTCCATCGGAGCCTCTATAAAGAGTCGCAACGTAGCTCAAATCATCTTTCACCGGCTGAACATCGAAGGACCAGCCATCTTTTATTTTTGCCTCTACGAAAGCCTCTAAAGCTGGAACATCGAAGGCAGGAAGTACCGCCATGGCTTGATCCGTTTTAGACAGGAAAAACCATTTACCACTGAGCGGGGTCAGTACTGAAGCGGCCCAATCGGGAGCCTCCACCGTTTGAACTAGCTCACTTGGCTGTGTTTCGGTATCGTCGGAATTACCAGTTATGACTTCACTGCCTGGAGTTGATGTGGCTGACGGGGTAGCTGTTGAGCTAGGATTGTCAGTGTCCTCAGCTGAGGCGCAGCTCGCTAGAGTGAATGTCAAGCCCAGAGCTAAACCTATAGCTAAGGTTTTTGAGTTTACTAGCTTCATGAGCTGGTCCTATCTTTGTGTGATGCTTTATGGTATCAATATCGAGATGAAGACGAATCTGAAAAAAGTTTTAAAAAAGTTTAGAAAAGGGTTGACAACCGTATTTCATTCGGTATAAGGTAAGCATACAACGTCAAACACGGCGAAATAGAAAGTGAAGCTTCGGCTGAAACTGAAAATCTACACCATGTTGATATTAGTGCAGAACCACCACAAAACACATTTGAGAAGCAGAAAGGAAGGTGAGTGACCGCATGTTTAGTTCAATTAAACTAACAACCGGCCTCGATAAGCCTTTCGTGCTGCAGCCAAGAGAAGCTAAAGCAGCGGGAGTGGCACATCGTCAACCCAATATGCAGCTCTCCTGGCGGTCAAGTGGCTTGTATTGCTAAATCTAAAAATTTAGTAAACACCACTTCAGCTCCCGACCAGGTAGAGCGAAACTAGACCAAAACTCAATCCCGAGGTTGACATTCAATCTCAATCGTGTATGATGGAATCACATCGAATCCCGACACGCCGAGGACCCACACAGAGTTGTGGCGAGGCGAATGTTATGATAAGATAGACACATCGCAAACAACGCGAAACAAAGGATTCCTAAGTCTTCGGGCGAAGGATATAACTTAAAAAAGAAGTCCGGGTAGGCATCCCGGGGAAGCAGACCCTAACCCAATCCGAGGTTAAAAGAGAAATTAGTATCGGTGTCTATCTTCGCTTGAGCAATCGAGCAGGATGGCGATGAACATAACGACTGGGCTTTTATAGACAGGCGGGCGATCATCGGGAGCATGGTTACCAAGCCATGTTCTTGCGAGCTCTTCGGAGTTCAAACCTAGAAGACGGACGCCGCTTATGCGGAATACAAGTAAGATTTAGAATCAGGTTGAATTACCACCAAGTAATGCGACCGTGGCTGAGAGCTTGGCGTGACCAAGACGAATGGTGACCTAGTGCGGCGAACCTGATTCGATTTTATAGGGCGATTCCTTCGGGGATCGCAGGAGGATCTTCCCGGCCCGTGGAGATATACCTAAACACTTGAGGCTTCGGCTGATAGTAACGGGCCACTTACGCCTCATTAGCTCAGTTGGTTAGAGCATCCGACTCTTAATCGGAGGGTCCTCGGTTCGAGTCCGAGATGGGGCACTGATGGATGCGTGCTAATCACATGTAGAGTCAGCCACAGTGGCGGAGATGCGAGCCTAAGAAACTTTGCGCCGTCCGATTGATAATCGGAACATGAGTGGTTCAAACTGGCTGCAGACTTATACCCTGCCCGTCTACTCGGAAATGTCATACAGAGGCCTAGTATCTCACTCTTCCAAAGTGATGACGCCGGTTCGAATCCGGTCATTTCCTCCCTCGGTGCGTCTTAGCCACGCAAGACGGTGAATGTAAGTGTCGCGGTAAGTCCCTGAACGCCGCTCTCTACAGCCAACCATTTCAACCCTATTGTGCCCCTGGGTTACCGTCACGGCACACGAGCTTCGGACCTCCTTGAAAAGAGGCAGCGAACATCGGGGTATAGCTCAGCTTGGTAGAGCGCTCGGTTTGGGACCGAGAGGCCGCAGGTTCGAATCCTGTTACCCCGACAAGGCTATGGCTGGAGTTGAGAAGTTCGATACTTCTAAGGTGCCCCGCAAGGGATTTTCGCCGATTTTATGGAATCAACAGAAAGTCGTAGCTGGAGAGAAAGTGAAGATAGCTGATACGGGTGCAACGCTGTGGGATTATACGCAAAATTGCTACAGTGATGAGTAACGGGGCGCCGAAGCTCATTTGTAAGTCCCGAACACTTCCTCTCACAGTAAGTGGATAATTTGGTACGATACATACGAAACTAAACACAAGTGGAATGAAGATGGGCCCACGATAAAAAATTCTTCAACCCTTGGGGTGTGGTGTAACGGCAGCACGCCGGTCTTTGGAACCGGTAGGACTTGGTTCGAATCCAGGCACCCCAGCGAAAGATGACGCTGAAAGCATAGTCTCCGTAGTGACGAACGGACCGGCGATTAGTAAGCTCGTGAGAGAAAAGTGCGCTCACATCTTTTACCTTTCATAAAAGGTTCGCAGCGAAACCGTGGGGTCCGACGAGATAACTTCAATAAGTTGGGTAGCCGAAACCGTGGGCTGAGTGGATTAAAGGCAACGTAAATAACGCCTCTTATGAAAGTACTTGAGATTTCGTGCTCAAGTTTATGGCCCTATAGCTCAGTTGGTTAGAGCGCTACCCTGTCACGGTAGAGGTCGCCGGTTCGAGTCCGGTTGGGGTCGCTTTGGGGTAGCTCCCAAATGCACAGAGGATTGCACGGAGTTTCCTCCCGTTATCACTTAGGGTAAAAAGTGATTATAGGTGCTCTCACCTGAATAAATGAGGGAGGCTATAGGGTTTGAGTGCTCGCCTGCCTACACAGACGATAAAGGTGAGCAAGGATAATGTCGAAAAGAATCCCACATTATCGCGGTGCGAAGTATAGCTGTACTTCTAGTCCGTTTTCTAGGGCCCCATCGTTTAGTGGCCTAGGACGCTGGCCTTTCACGCCGGTAGCACGGGTTCGAATCCCGTTGGGGTCACGGGTCACAGGGTTTGAGAGATGCATACTTTCTGCAGAGAGTTTCTCGAAGATTACGGACTCACGAATGACACTGCCGAAGTAACGTTCTCGGTAAGACTTTGTGAGTTGGCGAGCTAAGAACTTGCTGACCAACCACTTGTAAAACAGACGCAGTTGCTAGCCCGACCGTGTTTGGTGTCGAGGTCGACTCCTCGGACAGTGTAGGCTCACTGGATGGGATTTCACCAACGTTTTACAACACCTAGGGGTGTAGCTCAATTGGCAGAGCAACGGTCTCCAAAACCGTAGGCTGCAGGTTCAAGTCCTGTCACCCCTGCAACGCGGAGGATTTTTCAGAATCCATTGCTGTGAGGTAGTTCCGCGTTTAGTCCTCACACTGCTTTTCCTATCATGCTGAAACATGATGCAGTATATGGTCACCGGGCAAGAGGAAAAATCTGGTGACCGTTTGGCCCTATAGCTCAGTTGGTTAGAGCGCTACCCTGTCACGGTAGAGGTCGCCGGTTCGAGTCCGGTTGGGGTCGCCTTTCAAGGCATAGGCGACACACGGTCGTACTACTCTTGACTGCTTAAACCGCAAAATAAACTGTTCCTCGTATCGGTGAAGTATACTAAGCCTCGAATGGAACTGAGCGGATTACCTGAGAACAATAGCACAAACCCTCAGGGCGGATCTCTAGCTCAAACGTAGAGAGCACCAAATGAAATGCTTCGGTAATCACCCCGAAGGTTCGTTTGGAGATAGCAAGGGTCATTCCTGCTGAGATTCACTGGCCACATGATCGCGAGTTTGTGGTTCAAACGACTGGTTCGAAACAGTTGAATAGTTGTGGTAATCTTTAGGAAATCGGTGAGTCGCGGGTTCAAGTCCCGCCCTGTCGTGAAGGCGGGTAGCTCAGTTGGCAGAGCGGCTGGTAGTACTTTTGATTATCCCAACTCATGCGGGTATAGCTCAGTTGGTTAGAGCGCTGACCTGATAAGTCAGAGGTCCCTGGTTCAAGTCCAGGTACCCGCACGAGAGGTAACGTGTATTCTCTTGGATGATGACCGAACAACAAACTCATCACTTGTTGGAGATATGAATACAAAGTGCCCGTGATTTTCACAAACAAAAACGTCCTGAGCAGTGGAGGATTTGGAGTGTCTCCTTATCCGACGAGAAACGCGCTCGAATTTGGGTCTCTATGCAAAAGGCTGAAGCAAGCGGACTGTAAATCCGTGACGTAAGAGACATTCTGGGTTCGAATCCCAGGGGGCCCACAGACAGTTGAATACACTAAGGCGAGAAGGCGCTGTACTCAATTGCTATCGAGGTACTGAAGTACCAGCGTATGCGAAACTTCACCTTATGCGTGTGTGGCGGAATGGTAGACGCGCTGGCTTGAGGGGTCAGTGTCCGCAAGGACGTGTGGGTTCGACTCCCATCATACGCACTGAGCGAAAGCTCGTAAACGTTCTTTAGTGCGAACGAATGGTAGCGAAGATTATTTACAAGATATTCTTAGCATCGCACTCATCGAGAGAATCGACCTCAATGTGGTCTTGTAAACTACGAGAATCGGGAGCTCTTACAAAAGTGACTAGACCTAAGGCGAAAGCTATGGAGTGGAACGCGGTGGAAGCCCGCTCAGTCATGCACGATAATGGAGGATGAGCAAACCGGTTTGAACCGGCGTCAGGTGGGAAGGAATGAAAATTCCGAAAGCCGTTTAGACACAAGCACTCGCATTATCAACTTGCCCTGTTGGCGGAATTGGCAGACGCGCTGGTTTTAGGTACCAGTATCTTCGGGTGTGTGGGTTCGAGTCCCATGCGGGGCACGCTTTACAAATTTCAGCAAGCCTATAACCCCCAAGCGGGGCGGGTGAGCCTCTGTCGGCCATTACGTGCTCGATATGCTTCCGGATCATTCGAAAGAATACGTTGCCTCTGATGTGCCATCCTAGCGATGGGAGATTATGCGGCGAATGTCAAAGGGCCTCTACTGGATAAACTTCAGTGTGAAATTCAGCTACGCGTAGCTGGAGGAAGCAGATAGAGATAAATCACGGAGACTCACCCTCGTACAGCGAGAAGAGAGCATGAGAGCGTATGCGCCGTCTGAATTGGAGAGAGAAACGAAGCATTGCTAACTTCGTGCAACTTCTTTCCTTGATCCCCTGTAGCTCAGTGGCAGAGCGTCCGCCTGTTCGTCGGACACAAATAGGTGCCGTTCTGATTGTCTCCAGCTCGTCTGGCGGCTTTCAAAGCGGTTGGTCGCTGGTTCGAATCCAGCCGGGGGAGCTAGAACTTAGGTAATTCATCAAGTGCAACCACTTTCTATGCGCTTGCCAGGGTGCCATCCAGTGAGGGTGGAGGGCCGGGGAAAAGAATCCTGATCAAGGGTTATTAGACGATAATCCCGAGAGTTCAAGAAATCGTCATGGGGCCTTAACTCAGTTGGTAGAGTGCCTGCTTTGCAAGCAGGATGTCAGGAGTTCGATTCTCCTAGGCTCCACGTAAGATAATTTGGTTAAGCGGTGTAAAAATACGGTTCGATTCCGTAGCTCACTTGGATCGACTATGCATGGTCCGCTTCGAGTTCGAATCTCGTATCTTACACGAGGGTAGCGAACACCTACCACGGCCCAGCGATGGGCGTGCTCCGAGGCTGAGATAAGAAAGTCTCCCGTGAGGATCCTAGGCCCAAGCGGAAGAACGAAAATCAAGTGTTCAGTACAAAACAAGAGGGTTGAAGTGATCCGAGCTGTCCAAAGGCGAAGATATTAGCAATTCCTCCGGTATTCACTCCGGCGGCGAAGGGTAGGTCGATATAAGATCCCACATTGCCCGTTAGCTCAGCTGGCAGAGCAGGGAGCTGTTAACTCCAAGGTCGCTGGTTCGAATCCAGCACGGGCAGCAAGCCGTCACCTCCAGAAGTGGAGGAGTTTGAAATTGGTTGATCGCCAAGGCTAAAAGATCACCGTAATTTCCTAGTCACCCCGTAGGTCCGCTATCGCCGAAATCCTGGTAGCGGGTAGCTTTTGACGGGATAAGACCTCGCAAAGGGACGCACTCAAGAGTAAAGGATCGTGAGAGTGCTGGAAATTACACACATTAGCAAGAATTCAATCGGGGCTACTACCTGTAACGGGTAGTCGTAATGCTCCTGTAAGGGGATATACGTGAATCTTCTATTCTTGCTTTTGGGCTTCTAGCTCAATTGGCAGAGCTGCGGACTTTTAATCCGTAGGTTCTGGGTTCGAGTCCCAGGGGGCCTACAAGTACCGATTGCAACGGTACTAGAAATAATGAGTGGACAGTGTTCCCTCGAAAGCACGGCAGCGAGTGGCCACAATAACCGATCTGCCCGAAAGCCGCACTCAAAATTTCGACCTGCTTGGATAAGCAAGATTCGCTAGCTTTTGATAAAAGCTTCATGTACCGGAATAAGCGACGATAAATAAGCCGGGCGCCAGGTCCTTTAGCTCAGTTGGTAGAGCGCCACGTTTACACCGTGGATGTCATCGGTTCGAGCCCGGTAGGGACCACACACCGCCGCGATTCAGGTGGAAGCTCCTCTCGTTTTATCTTCACCGAGATAAGATGGTTGGGGTGGCAGCGACGGGTGACCTAATTAGTCACAAAGTCCCGTGGAGGCACGGGATGTCTCCTCGCCGATGGAAAGTTGCAAAGCTTGAGGAGGATTCCTGAAATCCATCATTGAAATTATAGCTCATTGGTAGAGCGCCGCGGCTGATCGCGGAGGTATTTGGTCCGATTCCAGATGATTTCACGGTGAAGTCGCTTTGCAAGGCGGCGTAACAAGCTCGGCGGGCACTTAACCCGTGCGGGGCGCAAGCTGTGGTTGTCGTATGAGGAAGCTTACTCAGATAGTCTTCGCACAGCATTTGGTTTTGTAGCTCAGTTGGAAGAGCGACCGCCTGAAGAGCGGTAGGTCATCGGTTCGATCCCGGTTGGAACCACGGAGTTTAGTGAACTACACTCTATAAATAAGTAGTCACAGGTGTTGAGTATATGTCACCTGATGGGTTCTTCAGTAATCCAAACATCCTCATGGACTTATAGCTCAGTTGGTAGAGCGCCTCGTTTACACCGAGGATGTCGGGGGTTCGAGTCCCTCTGGGTCCACGGAGCACTAAGTACAAGTGCTTGACGAAAAAGCTAAAGTTGCTAACCATCAATGCGACGGCATTGTTGGCGTGATGGAAGATTTTTCGTTCGTCATCTCGAGTGACAGATACAGTAGCTTAGAGGCAGAGCGCAGGCCATATGAGGCCTGAGGCGCGGGTTCGAATCCCGTGTGTGTCGCAAGAGGAAACGCTAAGGAGTCGAAGCCCGCAAGGATCGACCAGCGCAAATAACTTCGGTTAAATGCCCGGTGGCTTTAGTAGTTGAATCGAAGTCCTAGCCGTACACTAGGCATTTTCAAACTGTTGCGCCTCATTGTCACCACGGCGGTGAGGGAACGAATTGAAACGTCTTGGAGATAAGTTGGTTCTCACGAAGACGACATGGTGGCCGTGGCAGAGTGGCCTATTGCGCTGGTTTGTGGAACCAGATTCCGCGGGTTCGAACCCCGTCGGTCACCCAAGGGAGTGCGGAGCCTCTCCGCTGTTGATCTAATCAACATAAACCCAACTCCGACTAATTCCATAGTTACGGAAATTTTCGTCAGTGGGCAGCCAGGAGTGGCTCGCTCGTGAACAACCCGCTCGCAAGTAGTGGTGACTGATGATTTTGGGGCCTTAACTCAGTTGGTAGAGTGCCTGCTTTGCAAGCAGGATGTCAGGAGTTCGATTCTCCTAGGCTCCACGCGAAGTACCGGATGAAGTTGTCCGCGTGTGATGCGGTCTGACTAAATGCCCTAACTAAGGCTGAAACTCAGGAAGCAATACCGGTAACCGTAAGCCTGAGTTAGTGGAACTGAAGAATTAGTTACTCTAAAAGGAAACATAGCAAAGGCTTTTGCGGCTGGCGTCCTCTCACACGAGGGTAGCGCTTGCTAGCTGTTGCGAATCTGTCACACAGTGAAAGGCAGGACCCACCACTACCAGGAGGGATGGGCGTGCGGAGTACACGGCAAAAATTACTTCACCATGGATAGTTGTCCGAGCGGCCTATGGAGATAGTCTTGAAAACTATTGTGTGTAACAGCACCGGGGGTTCGAATCCCTCACTATCCGCGTAATAACCTATGAGCTTCGCTTCGGTGGAGTGCACGCATCGGACGGAGTGCGTGCTTCAATCAATCCTCTAAGGGTCGCCACCTTGGAGTCTCTGTCCTCATGGTGATCGTAGCTCAGTTGGCAGAGCGCTGGCTTGTGGAGCCGGATGTCGCGGGTTCGAGCCCCGTCGGTCACCCGAAAGACGCTTATTCCTCGATGCTCTTGAGGATAAGAGCTATTTCGATAGTAGCATCCTATCGGAAATAGTGTAGATGAAACAGGCCTCTCATTGCCGCAAGCTTTGAGGGGAGATTAATGTATCCTCCGGACCTGATCGTTCCTCTTCAACTACGTCGGAATTTTAGATAAAAGGAATCGCTGTGCAAACAGCTGGTGAGTATGAAAGTACTCGTGAGTTCGAATCTCACGATTTCGCCGCGGGGTGGAGCAGTTCGGTAGCTCGCTAGGCTCATAACCTAGAGGTCGGGGGTTCAAATCCCTCCTCCGCAACGATAAGAGACGCCGTCGGTTCAAACCCGACTATATATGCTAGGCACTGCGACCAGCGTTTCATTCCACAGTGCCCGTTCAATTCGGGTGACGGTATATGCGAGTAGTAGGTGGCTGCTGTGGATAGGCTTAGGTAATTTCATAAACAAGATGGTTCTTGCTGATGTGCTAATTTGAAGCATAATAACAGAAGGAGAAAATCATGCTTACTTATGAAGATGCCGTAAGAAAATGGGGAACTGGTAAGCTGAACGGCTATTCCAACCTCCGAGGAAAGTTCGATGAAACTTCGGTTTCGGTGAACTTTGTATTGGATGAAGGCTATGCCTGCTGCGGAGGTTCAGATCCAAACTGCTACTGTAGTTTCGCTGAATCACCTAGCATGAAAGCTTATGTTTCCTACAAGACACTCAAGGGACGAACTGAAAAGATCGTAATTTCTTACATCGACTTCGCAGAAACTTTGCGAGAGGTGTTAGAGGTTGAAACAGCTTGAGTCGCCCCTCCGGGGACACGCCGAAGAGCAATCGACGGATAGGGTCGATGGGCACCTGACATAAAAGCTCATCATGCGCCTGAATGCTACTTTGGTCTTGCAGCCATTCTTATAAAATGGTGATAAAGGGTTCAATTCCCTTCGGGCGTACGGTTCTTTTACGAGCTTCTTTGAAATCACCACGAGATAATTTCAAGGATTTTCAATGCTGAAACGGCAGACAGCCAGGTCGCTAGGTAGTCATGGATGCGAATGCAAAAATACCGAAAACCAGGGGCGGAAGACGCATAAATCTCCCGTATTGTGGGTTCGAATCCCACTTGGAAAGCACATGCAGTAGTAGCTCAGTTGGTAGAGCGGTACCTTGCCAAGGTACAGGTCGCGGGTTCGAGCCCCGTCTACTGCTCTAGGATAGGCGGTCAGTTGGCCGATACCATCGGGAAATATCCCCTCATAATAAACTGTGAGAAGTGACAATGCCCAGGTGTCGCAAACCCGTAATCCTTTTGGTGGGTTAATCCGTAGGGGTAGCGGGACTGGCTGTAAACCAGTTGTCATTGGCTCGGGGGGTTCGACTCCCTCACCCACCACAAGCGAAGCATCGCTGTTCCCTGGGACGGAATAAAAATGCTTGCGTTCATGGAGTGCTTCCCCGCTAGGGAAGGTCCCCACTCCATGGATAATATGGCCCCATCGTATAGAGGCCTAGTACGTCGCCCTCTCACGGCGGTAACACGGGTTCGAATCCCGTTGGGGTCACTAGGAAATAGGCAAAAGCTGAGGTTCGAATCCTCATTGGTGCACATGCCCTCGGCAGAGGGTTCGGGGAGTCGAGAGCCCGGATATTTCCTTTGAATTCTTCAAATTGACCATGCAAATTTGAAGTGTATGTGAAGCATGGCGGAACCCTACCGGAGACAAAAGCAAGGGTTGAGGCTTCGGCCAATAGACTAGCGGCTTCCAGGTACCAACCTCTTCAAAGGTGGATGCTGCACTATGTTCTTACGATTGAAGCGAGTAGGAATCTCCTGACCCGGGAGGCGAGAAGGCTGCGAATAGTGCCAGGGTATCGGGATATGGCGCAGCTTGGTAGCGCGCTTGACTGGGGGTCAAGAGGTCGCAAGTTCAAATCTTGTTATCCCGACGAAAATCATGGGGGTATGCATTAGCAGCCGGCAGAGGTGTTACGAGCCTCATTCGATGAGCAATCATTGTTTGGTGAAAGTCCTGTCTGCCTCCACCAAGGGGTGTAGCTCAGTTGGCCAGAGTGGCGGTCTCCAAAACCGTAGGTCGCAGGTTCGAATCCTGTCACCCCTGCAATGAAGAGTCACCTAAGGACTTACGCAAATCTGGACCGACCGTGACGTTGCAACCTCTTCAGAAGCCCTAACCTCTCATGTCTTCCGTGGATATGTGAGCGACCCAGATGATCGCCGCATGATTGTTAGGCAATAAGCGCCTGTAGCTCAATGGATAGAGCACTTGACTACGGATCAAGAGGTTGGGGGTTCGAGTCCCTTCAGGCGCACAAGCATTAGTGAAACATGGAATCACACCCTTGTAGAGATTGTGGAGTACTACTCAATCTAGTAACCGGCAGAGTCGAGACCTGTCGCGTGGGAGTCGGGAGGATCGAGCCTCTCATGTGGACATTTGGGTAAATGATGCCCTGCTAAAGCTAAAGATCATTACGTCGAGTTAGTTTACAATGGGAACGCCGTGCGGCTAAAAACCGCGAAGCAAAACACTGGAAACAAGCTGGTGAGTGAGGTTCGAATCCTCAACTCGGCACAGGGGAGAAGATGTGGATCTTGTACCGGCGTCCACACCCGGTACTCTTCGAGCACACCGTGAAGAAAATGCTGAAAAACTGATCATTTAGTAGGCATTGCTTCGCAAGGAGCTCACCGAAGACTGCCCCTGCCAATTCAAAACTTATCGAGAGCTGTGCACTCGCTTTCGATTACTAGATACCTTAGAGAAGTTATTCGGTTGCCGCCGAATAGTCAGGAACTAAGCGTTTTAGCGAAGTCGTTATCTTCGGGTAAATACAGCCGGCAAGCTGTAGTTCTCATGGTAGTAATGGCAGCTGCACATCCGTCAAGGGTGAGGTGAGGTTCGAATCCTCTGAGAAACACAATTTATGAAGACCGGGCTGTCGCTATAGAGACGAGCCGGAGCCCATGAAAATATGGAGAAATCCCCCGTACAGTCGGGCGTGGCGTGCAACGAAAAAGTCCCAATGGGGTATGGTGTAATTGGCAACACGGAGGTTTCTGGTACCTTTGTTCTTGGTTCGAGTCCAGGTACCCCAGCCATACCGTTCTAAGGTTCTGGCTCGCAGTCTAATCGAGTTTTACAATCGTCTCACGCGATTGTTCACACTCATTTGACAGCCCTTCAGATCGCCTCAGAGCGCTATATGGATAGTAAGCGAATGGTTAGCAGGCTCCCTGGAAAGGAGTTGCCGCGAAAGCGGTTGCGGGTTCGAGTCCCGTGCTATCCGCTCTTTTTGTGTTGTTAGAGAACTTTATTGATAAAAGTTATCAATAACAACGAATGGAGCAAAAATGACAAACATTTTACACACGCTTGTGGGGTTAGCTCAGGATGACCATGACCACTCTCACGAGCATGTAGAAAACGTTTGGGTAGATGCTTGGTCAATCTTCACGGATCCCGGCCACTTTATCGCGGAAGTTTGGTTCACCTTAGTCATTGACTTCATCGTCATTTTCTTGGGCTACCAGATCATCGTGAAAAAGTTCGTGATTCCTCGTCTAAAGAAGCAGCTTCACCAGGAGCTCGATGCTGAACTAGGCGTAAAGCACGAAGAGGGCGACGAGCACCCCGAGACAAAAACGGTTTCATAAACTCCTGAAATCCGTCCTCAAAATCCCGCAAATGATTGTGCAATCACGAGCGGCGGTTCCACATGAAACCGAAAATCGGCACTACTCAAGATTGAATGCACTAGATCTAGGGTGAGGCGGATCAGGCCGATTCATGTATGATTCTGTAGCTCAGTTTGGTGGAGCGCCGTGGATTGCCTGCGGAGGACATAGGTTCAAATCCTATTGGAATCACTTACCCCTATCCGCTGTTTGCCACCGCTTTTCGAGGCAAGGGTATTTCATGGTAGGGGGTTCTTGGCTCTGTAGCTCAGTTGGTAGAGCGCTCGTCTGAAGAATGAGAGGTCACCGGATCAACGCCGGTCGGAGCCACGAGTAGCGCAAGCTACTGTGAGGGTAGTATGCAGCATCCCCTAGACCATAACCGAAGCGCGGGTAGCGTCGAAGGCAGCCGTTGAATGTACTAGAAAGAGCTTGGTACATCATTCGAAGACACGTAAGATCTTCACTCGGGTACTTCAGGTTAGCTTCGGCTATGATCCTGAAGTACCCACCAGGGCCTTTAGCTCAATTGGTAGAGCACTTGTCTGGCAGACAAGAGGTTACGGGTTCAAGTCCCGTAAGGTCCACGGGCTATCTAGTCGAAGATGGCTGCTAAAGGACTATAGTGTCCTGAACCTAAATCTTCGAGGATGAGAGGTAATCAGCACCTTCGGGTGAAGTTTGTGACGAGTCGACGCGCTGCAAACATCTGGGAACATGGTTGGATAGCACGCTCGTGAGGGAAAGCGAGCAAAAATGGAATCGTGACCGAGAGGCCGATGGTGTCACCCTGCTAAGGTGATGTAGGTGAAAGCCTACCGTGGGTTCGAATCCCACCGATTCCGCCTTATATATTCCATCTAAATTAAACAGAAGAGGTGAACAAGATGAATATTTCATATGACGCCGAGGCACAGGCTGCTTATCTTTCCTTAGCAGAAGAAGCTACGGTCAGTAGAACCATCGAAGTTACATCTTCGGTTCTTCTCGATGTGGATTCAAACATGAATCCGCTAGGGTTGGAACTATTATTTCCAGCACGCCAACTTCCTCTCAATGAACTCCAACGCTATGTGAAACCGGAGGACATGAAGAAATTCCGAGAGCTTTGGAATCAGCTCCGTTCGGTACTCAACAAAGTTGAAGACATGAGAAGAACTGCTAACAAGTAAGTAGGTAAATCCCATGAAAGAAAGAAAACATTGTTCTCTTTGTAAAAGAAGAAAAATAGGACTTTGGATTCTCACTACGGATTGTCGCAATTGCCGAGCTCAGTGGAGAGCTTTCTACGCAGGTAGAACCCAAGTTTCTCCACTCATGCGAGCTATAACGGCAGAGCAGATAGAGAATTTCTCGATAAAAAGAGATAAATAAGCAACTGATTTTGAATCTCTTATGACATTCGATTTCGGGACTTCTCAATTACAGGTCCGTCCAGTTGAGAGGTCATTTCCCTTCGTAGCTCAATGGAAGAGCAGTTCCGTCCTAAGGAAACGGTTGGGGGTTCGAGTCCCTCCGAGGGGACTGGCATGCCGAGGTGATGGACAAATCACCTGGCCAGCTGTACACTGGTCGCCTTGATAGAGGCTGACAAAGCAAAGAGATCAAAACTAGTTAACGATTTCTGAGCAGTATGCCAACCATTTACAAGACGTGGCTTCGAGTGTGAGCCCCAGAATCCAGTGCGGGAGATCTCGGAGATGTCTCCATAAGTGAAAACAGCGACTTCATACTGAACCAGCCGAATAATCGAAAGATGAAAACGACTGCCTGGAAACACTCATTTGGAAGATAAACTAGTTGGCTAAGTGGGCTCCCTGCTAAGGAGTTGCCGGTAAAACGGCCGCGAGTTCGAATCTCGTGTCTTCCGCTTCATTTTTACAAACACTTCGCGGTGTAGCTCAGTTGGTAGAGCAACGGACTCATAAACCGTAGGTCGACAGTTCAATCCTGTCCATCGCGACTGTCTTCAGCGTGGCATTATCATAGCCAACTCCCCCAGGACGGAAACGTAGCAAGGGTAACTGTGCTCTAGTGGGTGCGCTGAAGGCTTTGCCGAAATGGCGGAATGGCAGACGCGCTGGCCTCAGAAGTCAGTGTCCTCAAGGACGTGTGGGTTCAAGTCCCATTTTCGGCACCGAGTCATAAAGTACATAAAAACAATCTTTACAACGAGAAACACGGCTAAAGGTTACATTTTCATACTTTATAGACAACCAATCTAAAAGCTGATATTCCATCCAGTAATTTGAAAAAATGTCCTCAAAGCTGAGGAACAACAGCTTTAGGAAAAACTATGAAAATGCATGTTTATGGAGACGGCGAAAAAGTCGCTGTGTTACTTCATGGCATGGGCTCATCATCGAGTAGCTGGTCAAAGCTAATAGATGATTTAGTACTTCATGGTTACCAAGTCTACGCTCCGGATATGCCAGGTCATGGCTTGGCTGAACGCGATAAGACACTTTACAATCTTCTCAAATGGGAAGAGCTTTTACTGGCTCATATACCTCAAGCTGATCTTCTAATTGGTCACTCCATGGGTGGCTTATTAGCAGTAAGGGTTCGTTCTCTTTTGAAACCGAGTCGAACGGTTCTTATTGATCCTGTTTTGAGATTTCCTACCGGATTCTTGAAGCCCATCGTACAATTTTTCTTTTCGGGAGTAATGAAGTTAGATCTATTCTCAAAGAATGAGATAGCTAGATTGAATCAGAAAAATTGGGATCCTTATTCCGTTAGAATGATCGAATCACCTAAGGGTTTAGTCGCTTTAGATTCGAGTGTCTTGGTCGTAAGACCTAGCAATAGTTTTGTGGCTCCTCTTTCAAGATTGAAGATAGCTCACGGAGTAAATATTTTGACTTTCAAAAGAGCTGATCACAATCTTCACATGGGTAAGTTCTACGAACAGTTCTTCGCGGCGCTAAAAGATTTTGCTATTCTCGAAAATAATTTGGTTAAATCACCCAGCTAAGTTGTACTGCCAGGTCACTTGTGATATGGTAGTCTTATCGCCGAAACGCGATACTAATTTCACAAGAAGTCCGGGTAGGCATCCCGGGGAAGCAGATCCTACCGCAATCAGTCGGTGCCATAGATCGGAAGTAACTGTGTCTCTCACACTCGCAAGAATGTTGATCGCCGTGAGGCGTACTGTTGTGGGGCGCCGCTCATGCGGAATACAAGTAATTTTTTAGAGCACTACCTTTATTCGTCCGATTGATTGAAAGATCGAGGAGACGGTGGGGTCGTGGGACGGTGAAACGTGCTCTAGATTAGCCCTGACCCACTGGGCTTTTCATTCGGGGATGTAGCTTAGTGGTAAAGCCTTAGTCTTCCAAACTAATGATGCGGGTTCGATTCCCGTCATCCCCTCGATAACACTCATCGGCAGCTTAGCGGTTGCAAAGACCCCTGTTTCCGGGGAAGTAGATGAGTTACTCTAAGAGCGGAATGGATTCCGATTCAGGCGAAGTGAGCGCTCACCTCTCCCTGCGCCGCTCTGGGGAACAAACTTCGCAGTAAAATGTGAAAGCTTACAGGATAACTCCACAATCCGGCCTGTGAGTGAGATTAGGACAGTCGGTGGTATTTGTCCGTGAATCTCAACCTGCCTTCGTAGCTCAGCGGAAGAGCAACCGGTTTCTACCCGGTTGGCCGGGGGTTCGAATCCCTCCGGGGGCACTAGATCCTTTAGGGGTAACCTCCCTTTATGTAAATCCGTTCGCGGATGACGTACATAGGTTTGTGTGGATCTTTCAACAGCGAAATCAGCCGCTATCCTACCACCTGTGTGGGGTTTGGTCCCGCCAGGCAAACTGGACGCTTGGGGAATATGCTGGTTTCGGGAATGTGAACTTCCCGTAAGGACTGCCGTCTCCGGACGCTACGTAGTCGTTCACAGCTGGCAACTCTAGAGTTCATGAGCTCGAAAAGTTGGTCGCTCGCTCTGTGGTGTAAGCAAAGTATCCCTCTCATAAAGGCTACTAAGTAACACACGGATTTTTACTCCGAGTAGCAAACGTTAGGCTGTTTGTAAGGGGGCGAGAATGGCGGTGAGGCTGAAGTCCTCATGCGCCCAGCACATGGCCTTGTGGCGGAATTGGCAGACGCGCTTGACTCAAAATCAAGTTTCTTCGGGAGTGTGGGTTCGAGTCCCACCAGGGCTACGCATAATAATTGAATACGGCATAAACAATCAATCGGTTTCGCGCGGAACCTTTTGAGGAATGATGCTAGAAGCTCTTATAAGCACCGCAGCGCGTTATGGCGGCGGTGAGGTACACGGTGACTGAAAAAGTGGCGGTTCGATTCCGGCCTACGAAAGGGTTGATGAAAATTGATCTTGTTATCTATAGCTTAAATGGAAAAGCTGCGGTCGACAACCCGTGAACGTCGGTTCGATTCCGGCTAGGTAAACTACCCAAGTAAACCATGGCGGTGAGTTCTCTCCTCGGAGGCGATTCTAGTGAAGTACCGATGCTAACCATGGGCGGGATGCAATTGACCGTAGAGCTTCGGCTCTCGACTCCCTCGGGCAGGCTTAAAAACTTCACACATTCCTCTATAGCTCAATTGGCAGAGCAACGAGCTGTTAACTCGTAGGTTCCTGGTTCGAGTCCAGGTGGGGGAGCTTTGCGGCTCTCATGCTTCAAATAATATACGCTTTATAGTTTTCTCCAGTTGACTCCTGATTGATGATAAAGGAGAAAACAAAATGAAGAATGTATATGACAACCCAAGCGACTTCGGTCTTTCAATCCTCGGCGCCGTCGAGTTGGAAGCTCCCGAGTGGTCGTTCTACACTCTCTGCGTGTGGAAGAACGAAAGCGGTTACTATCTGGGAACAGATAGTGGCTGTTCTTGTCCTTCGCCGTTCGAGAACTATGACGGTATTGATGATCTCACAGGGCCTCTAAGCGCTGCTGATGCCATCGAGGAGGCAACTTCTCTTTGGACTCATGCTGGCTCTTACGAGCCCGAGGATTTCCGTGCTCTCATGGACAACATCTCCTAGGAGATGGATCGGTTCGCCGATCACCTTTTCGCCTCTGTAGCTCAGTCGGTAGAGCAACCGCCTCTTAAGCGGTGGGTCCTCGGTTCAAGTCCGAGTGGGGGCACGCGATTAATTCAGAATAGAGTTTCTGAAATTTAGCATGGTTGGTCTGTAAACGAATCATGCTCGCTATGCCTCAAGTAAAGGTACCTTTGATTACAGTCGAGGGTTGGGGAAGGAAGCCTTGCATGCCTCGTTAGCTCAGTTGGTTGGAGCAGCCTCCGTACGCGGAAGGATGGGCCTCGGTTCGAGTCCGAGACGACGCACTTAGTAGTAATGTTCAGTGGTGTAAAGGTTAAGCACAGCGAATATACAAAAAGCGGTCGGGGTTCGATTTCCCCGCGAAACGTTACTCAAAACTATTCAACTCATGTTGAATGAAATTGACTCAGGTCAATTACGCCTCTATAGCTCAGTTGGTAGAGCATCGGACTTTTAATCCGCGGGTCCTCGGTTCGAGTCCGAGTGGGGGTACAGTCTCAATCCCAGTGAGTCAAAGATGGTCGTTCGAACGAAGAGGTGCTGGGAGTTCTCCTCGCCGCGGCCATACCAAATTTTCAAAAGTTTGATGGAAATCTTAGGTAGCTCCTAAGATGGATATCTGAGTAAGGCACCGACGTTTACAGGCGCCTCCTAGATGGTGTACGGTAAAAAACCATCTCTCAACTAGGGTCAGAGGCCCGGAAGCACGAAGAGGTAGCCCTCCAAGTGAAGCAAACCGGTGGCCGTAGCGGAAAGAGTTGCATTTTTGGCGAAGCGGTAAAAGCCCGTGTAGGAGAGCTTCTGGCTCTCGCAAGAATTGTGCTTCTCCAAGATTTAAGGGCGTTTCTCGATTGCACCGCGTTCCGGGCGAAATCGAACATTCCGGGGAATGGCTACTGTGATGGCATCAGTAGCGTTGGTAGGCCACTAACGAATCGAAAATTCCCGTGGGTTCAAATCCCACTCCCGGAGCGAGAGGTTGTGACCGTTCGAATCGGTTAGGCTCCGGATGCTTACGGTTCGACTCCGCCTTGAATTTGGTTGGCAAAGGGTAGGACGGGCCTGTCCTCAACTTCGTGCTTCCTTCAGTAAAATGAAGGTTTATATCTCGACACTAGCTCATTGGTAGAGTGCCTGATCTCGCTTCAGGAAGTACTTGGTTCGATTCCAGGGTGCCGAACACATATTGAAAAATATGCCTTTGTAGCTCAATGGAAGAGCGGCTGCCTTCGAAGCAGTAGGTTGGGGGTTCGAGTCCCTTCGGGGGCACGTTGTAAGGCCGTGGGTAACTCGCAAGTTTATACTTGACAGTGAGACGTTATGCGCCAGATGTCATGTGACTGCCTGGGGCTCCTTACGATAACGGGCTATGGTGTAATAGAGCACACTCGTCGTTGGTGGCGAGAGGAGGAGATGCGAGCGCTGCTGACCCGACTTTAGAAAATATCTAAATTGCACATTTAGCCAAAAATGTGTTAGCATTACTACATAACAAAATATGGCCTTGTGGCGGAATTGGCAGACGCGCTTGACTTAAAATCAAGTTTCTTCGGGAGTGTGGGTTCGAGTCCCACCGGGGCTACGCATGATTGGGTATCGGAACTGATCGTGTTATTGATGCCGGGAACAAATTATCCCGGGTTCCAGTAATTGAAAACCGAGAACCTGTGGAGAACAGCCACCAGGTGGAACATCCATTCGGATGCTGGAAACTGTTAGAAGCAGACAACGCCAGTGCTCCTAGAGTAATCGCTAGGTCAGTAGGATCGTGACCCTACCACTGGCACCAACGACAGCGAAGATAGAAGTTGGATAAGATCGCTGTTGGAGTGAAGCAATTAGATGACTAGGTTAGTCCAATTCCCGATGTCTCTCAATCTTCGCTCATTTGCCCCCTTAGCTCAGTGGCCAGAGCAACGCTCTTGTAAAGCGTAGGTCGTCGGTTCGACTCCGACAGGGGGCTCACGGAGTAGAGAAGTTAGGCATCTCGCTGGGCTCATAACCCAGAGGCTTTCATACGCGCATAAAAGGTTCAAATCCTGCCTCCGTTTCCACTTAACCCACCTAAATATTTGAAAGGAGTACCGATGATTCAGCTTCCCACCCTTTGTGGAACACGAGAAAGTGCAGCTCAGTTGTTCACCGGTATCTCCAACGAAGACTCGCCATTAATCTCTTTAATCGGTGTCCAAGCAACAGCTCAAGGTTTTGTTGACGAGCTCTGTAAACAGCTCATTGACCGGCGAATCAATGTCGTAACTTTTTTGCAGCCAAGCGAAAAGTTCCTTGAGTACTTTATGAGAGCTCATCGACTTCGCTCCGCTAAATTCTCGGTCTCCTGGCGGGACTGACTTACCTCTTTAGCTCAAACGGAAGAGCGGCCCGAAAACGATGGGGCGTCATTTCAGGAACGTTGCGGATGCACCGGGATCGAGCCAGCTGCTCAAAAGGTAGCTGGTTGGGGAACCTTAGCCCTCGACAGGGAAGCGCGTTTTCGAAGCCTGGATACTTAGGTGTGGGTTCAAGTCCCATGAGGGGTACGGATTATGGGGCGACCAAGGGATGGAAGAAAGCCTTACCTTAGAGTAAAGCACTCTCGGTTCGATGCCGGGGTAATCCACGTAGTAAGCCTCTAGCTTTTCCGGCATTGCGTCCGGCGGACTGGTGAACCGAGCGTTAGAGAGAGCCCGCAGTCAATCCTACTGTCTACAAATGGATAACAAGCCGCCTTAGCTCAGTGGTAGAGCACTTCCTTGGTTTCCTCGAAAGAGGATAAGGCAAGGCCTTAGTTTGGTTAACAGAATAAACGCTGTTAGCCTTGCTAAGGAAGAGGTCGTGGGTTCAAGTCCCACAGGTGGCTCGGGGTTTGTTTGCACATTTCATCCAGCGTCGTCAAAGCAAAATGTGCGTTTCGCCACCTTAGCTCAGCCTGGCAGAGCAGCTAACTAGTAATTAGCAGGTCATCAGTTCAAATCTGATAGGTGGCTCCGCGGGGTAGACCGGAGGCGGTTCCGGCCTGGCCTCATAAGCCAAGTACGAGGGTTCGATTCCCTCTCCCGCAACTCGTCGGCACCTCCGACTTTGGTAGTTAGGCACCTAAGATAAGAACCTAGCATGGTGGCTCCCATTGAAAGAGCAGGGAAGCACCTCCCGTAAAATTGTGTATACCTCGGCGGGAGAGCTCGTGTTAGAGGATGCGAACGGTGCGTGCAAGTGCTTCGAAGAGGTTCGAAAAGTCTTGCTACACTTTCTTTTAGGGATAGGAAAATATGAGCGCCAGTAAGATTGATGTTTTAGTCTTTTCCTTTGAGCAGGATTATGGCTCTCGTGAAGATTGTTCGGTGTTCTATTGCCGACCGCTCGTTGTACTCGCGCCTGAATCAGAGCGAGCATCTATCAAAAAGATTATTGAAGACACCATTGAATTTGAATCGAAGCCATCTGAATGGGTACCTGAAGCAGGAACCTACAATGAAGAATTCGATGATGAAGCTCTTCTCCAAAACATCCTTGCAGCCGGTTATCCAGCTGCATGGAGTGGAATCGACTCTTATGTAAATGAAGGTTGATTCTTGTAATACCCAGGTGAGGTTTATAGCGAACGCTCCTCACCGCCTGGGGCCTTAACTCAGTTGGTAGAGTGCCTGCTTTGCAAGCAGGATGTCAGGAGTTCGAATCTCCTAGGCTCCACGCTTTATAGCACGGAGAGCTTTCCAGGCTCTCGATTCGAGGCAATGGCCGTGCTCACCCTCGTACTGCACTTCTTTCATGCTGGAAACATGATGCAGATAAAGTACCCGGCGGTGGAATGTCAGGAAGTTCTCTCCATTGCCCCAGATGTTGTAGCTCAATTGGTTAGAGCGCCCGGCCGAATTGCTGGGTTGTTGTAGGTTCGAGTCCTGCCAATGTCACGATAACACCGCGATCTAGAACAGATCGCGCCCGTATGAGGGTTATTGCGACCCTCCCCTTGCCTTAGAGGGAACGGACAGCGAGAGCTGATTCAGAGAAGGGATTCTCTGGTGCTACCTCGGTAGTAAGAAGAGGTTTGGTGTGTTATCACATTGAGGTATAGTGTAATTGGCAGCACGAGAGATTCTGATCCTCTTAGTCTTGGTTCGAGTCCAGGTACCTCAGCGACTATCCGCCCTTCACCGGGTAGAGCCTCATATTTCGTATGGTCCGTTAGGGGTGAAATAAGACTCGTCCCGAAGCCAGCCGTAGAACCCAAGGGGCCGTTGACGATTCGGAAACGAAGAGTCGCGGGGGATCACTGAGGTTGTCTTTCGGATAGGCATGGCCCGTTAGTTTAGTTGGTAGAACGCAAGGTTCTCAACCTTGAGGTCGCCGGTTCAAGTCCGGTACGGGTCACGAACGATAGCTCTAAGCTCATCGTTTTCAGTAGTAAAATTTTCTAGGGCCCCATCGTTTAGTGGCCTAGGACGCAAGGCTTTCATCCTTGTAGCACGGGTTCGAATCCCGTTGGGGTCACGGCTGGTAAAGCTCATTTTAAGCTTTTTGCTTATTCTGGATAAATAAAATGGCTCCTTAGCTCAATGGTAGAGCAGTGCGTTGTCTGCGCGAAGGTCGCGGGTTCGAATCCCGTAGGGGTCGCAGTGAGATTAGACACAATTGAGAAGATCAGCGATTGCAGTTGCGGATTAGGTAAATTGAAAGTTGAAATCATAGTAGCGATGGTGAAATTATCACAGTCTAAAACGCGAAATCAAAAGTAGTCTGCAAACTCTTTGACTAGCGGGATGACCATTCAGTTACGGGTTCAAGTCCCGTTTGCTATGCATGGCCCTATAGCTCAGTTGGTTAGAGCGCTACCCTGTCACGGTAGAGGTCGCCGGTTCAAGTCCGGTTGGGGTCGCAAAGTTAGAGAGCAATCGCTAGCTTTACATGATTTAGATAAACTGCTGGGTTTTGCAGAGCGAGCCATAGGGCTCGTGGGCTTGATCACCTAGAGGTTCAAATCCTCGTCCAAATCCGAAGAGAATGCTGAAGGTGCACCTTTCATCATTTGAATCCGCTTTTTATGCTCGAGATGAGTGGCGCAAGTTAACACGTCACAAACTAAGAGCCAGTCTTGCGTTACAAGACTCAATAGTAGCATATTCGGCAAATGCGCCTTCGAAAGAGGAGACTACGGGTTCGATTCCCGTCTATTGAACGGTTACTGCGGTAACTTAGTGGTAAGATAACTTCACCGCTAAAAACTCTTACGAGAGGACAGAGAAATGACAGGATACGATTAACCTTCCTTAACTGACATAGTTAAGGAGGTGAAATATGTTCATCAAAACAAATAAAAAGACCAAGAAGTATCCTGGTCTAGACAGCTCTCCCTGGAGAGTCGTCACCTACTCAGGACAAGAGTTAGGTCGCTATGAAACATTCAAAGATGAGAAGACTAAAAAGGTCTCTAGAGTCTGGATGATTCGCTGGAGCGGCTTCCGAACTGCAAACGCTGCAGCTCGAGCTCTTGGAGGAGTAGCTGTCCGAGCGTAAACCGCGAGGATTTGCAAATCGCTACTAATAAAAAGTCGTAATGCGGTTCAGTGTTCTGCAATCCCGTGAGGCAGGACTACAAACTTCCAGTCAGTGTGTACAGCTGATTGAATCCCACCGAACGAGTCTGAAGTGGTTAAACTAAGGTGAAAGAGGCTACGGTGTCTGGGTCGCTTATACCAGAACGTGAATGGTCAACCTACGCAAGCTGGTGACTCCTTTGCCGCGCCGGGTTAGCGTGCGGTTACGGCTTTCTAGCTCAAATGCAGAGCGACCGGGGTGATCCGGAGGGTTCTTGGTTCAAATCCAAGGGAAGCCACATGATATTAAAAACCATGGCAAAAGACAAACACAACTATGATAGTTGGTCAGATGAAGACATTGAAAGATGGCTAAAACATCATCAGACCGACAGAGGTAATTTGTCGTTCAGCCGCATCGGACCCTATTCCACTTGGCCCGATGTAATTTTCGGACTCATGATAGCTCTTTTTATCATCGTCGGTTTAGGTATCACTTTGTTCTTCTGGGCAGCTGATTCTCTTTGGTCAATGGAGCAAATTTTAACTCTGCTCTACTTTGATTCATGGCCTTTTCTTGCGGCTGTAGTTTTTGGCCTCTATACCATAGGACATAGAGTTGAGGATATTAGTAAGTATCACGGCCTAAAGAAAGTCCAAAAATCACGTCTAAGGATAGCAAATGCCTAACGATCCCCTTAACATCGGTCTAACACCGACTAAGGAAGAACGTCACTCGATTTATCGTGAAGGTAAAGTTTTAGTAGTGACTTTCGAAACCGAAAATGAACACATCTGTTACGCTTTAGATGACTCTGGCACAGTATGGGATTTTTGTTCCATCGGTGATGCCGGAATCGTGAACTTTCAAGATGAGCTCTCTGAAGATGAGATAACAGTCGCACTGGGTGTTTTGGAAGATTTCAGAATCACTTTAGAGAATTCCTAAGAGTCCACCTGGAAGGTAGGCGAATGGTTAGCAAGCCGCCTCGAAAGCGGTCGCCGGCGAGAGTCGGTTGCGGGTTCGACCCCCGTGCCTTCCGCATAACTAAATAAGCTACTATTCAGAAGCTGAATTATATAATTCAAAATTTGAATAGGTTGAATGCAGATAAGATCGCCCCGATTATCTGGTTCCATAAGTACCAGGGGTTCATGGTGCCTTGGCCGAGTGGTTAGGCGACGGTCTGCAAAACCGTTAGTAGGGAAACCTCACACGGGTTCGAATCCCGTAGGCACCTCGCAACACTTTTATGGCGTCTTGGCCGAGAGGATAGGCACCGGCCTGCAAAGCCGTACGGAGGAAACTCCACACCGGTTCGAATCCGGTAGGCGCCTCACACGAAAATCATTAATTTGGAGTTTGACATGGCCGAAAGAATGTACGGAAAAATTCACGGACCTCAGTGCGATTGCAACATTGAGCAACATGTATCAGGCGCTACCGAAAAGTGTAACAAGCGTTACGGAATAAAGCGACAGCGATCCATCGAGAAGATGAAGCTAAAGAAAGAAATTCGTACCTCCGTTCGATAAATATTACAACTCGTGATTAGAGTTGATAGTATACAACATAATTAAAAACAATGCGAAAATAGCTCAGTTGGTAGAGTGCGACCTTGCCAAGGTCGATGTCGCGGGTTCGAGTCCCGTTTTTCGCTCACGGAGTAGAGCAGTTAGGTAGCTCGCTGGGCCCATAACCCAGAGGTCGCACAAAGTGGTTCAAATCCCGCCTCCGTAACCAAGTAGTTTACAGCAATGTCCACAGCCCCAACTTGCTGACGCCCTCGGGCGGAACTTAAGCCTGAGGCCGCAATCTCAGGAGTAGCGGAAACGGCGTTCATCGTCCAAAGATGAGTAGCGCCTAACTAAGGGCCGCCAGCGAAAATAACTCAGTTGGTAGAGTGCAACCTTCCCAAGGTTGATGCCGCGGGTTCGAGCCCCGTTTTTCGCTCATTAGAAATAGTTTGAACGGCTTAAACTAATCTAAGAGGTAAAATTATGGCTAAGTATCACGTAAATCCACTCACGGGAGACGCTAGACCTTGTAAAGCTGCTTATTCCCCTTGCCCTTACGGTTCGAGAGTGACTCACTTTGATTCAAAAGCTGCAGCTGAAGAATTTTATGCTGAGGCAAGGAACGATTCGACTAAATTTCTTTATGAAAAAGAACCCGGGCGTGTAAAACCTATTCGTGATGGATATCTTCAAGGAAAAATGCACCCTACTGATTTTCGAGTAGGGGACATTATCCGGGATAAGGTCACTTACGGAAACACAACTAATTGGAGCTTTAGGGAGATCACTGCAGTTTCCCATAGCGAACATGGAGTGACTGTTACTCAACAGGTTATTTCAGAATATGATTGGAAGCCTACGGATTTCCAAAAAGAAAGACAGCCTAACGGTTATACATCTTCATTTCCGAATAACAATGATAAAGCAACTGGGCTTCGATTTATTTTAAGAGAAAAACCAGCTGGGTGGAAAGCCTAGAAAAATACAGAAATAGCTCAATGGTAGAGCACGGCCACTAAGGCCGGGTATAAGCAAGATATAGTGTTGCAAATCACTTTAAAAGCGCAGGTTCGATTCCTGTTTTCTGTACGGTGAAGAGTTGTAAGTATACCTGAAGAGACGCCTAGGGAACTTTCCGAAACATGAGGGACAGATTGCAAGCTGTTTCTGCGTGAGGCTCAGGCCGCATTTAGTACTCTATGTGCCTGAACCGTCATGGGTATATAGTTCAGTTGGTTAGAGCACTTCGCTGATAACGAAGAAGTCGGTGGTTCAAGTCCACCTATACCCACGCTTCCATAGCTCAATGGTAGAGCAGGACATTCTAAACGTTCGTGTTCTCGGTTCGAGTCCGGGTGGAGGCGCTTATGCACCTGTGGCGCAGTGGTAGCGCGCTTCCTTGACATGGAAGAGGTCGGCAGTTCGAACCTGCCCAGGTGCACGGCGTTACCAGTAGAACGCGCCGGGGCCACTACGAAGGTTCTCTAACATCGGCTGATGAAGGCATTAATCATGGGTTCGTAGCTCATCTTTTGCTGGAAATTCTGGAAAAACCGGATTGGTATCCGGGGTAAGAAGTGGAGTTCGAGTCTCCGAGACGTTCGGTTCGATCCCGGGCGACGAGCGTAGGAACGCACTTACCACATGGGCTGTGGTCAACCAGGGTGTAGGTTGCTAGCCGAGCGAAGCTGGTTCGAGTCCAGTACAGTCCACACCGCGGACGGTAACCGAAGAGGAAGCCGGTCATCAACGAATCAGTACGGGCTTGCCGTGGGCTTGAGGCTGATCGTAGCAGTTTTAGCCGACGTTACAGGCAAAAACCGAGGGTTGCGTCTCGATAACGCTCCTGTTTAGGCAGCTTGGGCATCTGGAGAGTCCAAGGTTTTAGCTTCGGCTATCTCGCGGAACCTGCCAAGAGTTCCGCTTGTGGGTTCGAACCCCATCCTTTTCACAGTCATTGTAAGACCGTTCGATTCGGTCGCTGGTTGAAGTGAGCTCGGGTTTCTTCCTCCAGTGTTTGGCACTGAGGCGGTTCGAGTCCGCAACTATACCGAGCTAGTAAGGGTATCCTCAATAGGTCGCGCAACCGCAATGACTCAAGCCGTCGTATCTTTCTGAGATAAGCTTATTTCATAAGCTGTTAGTTCGCTCTAGCCGACGGCACCGATGTTAGGAGGTTGGCCTAGAAGCAGCCATCCTTTAAAGAGTCGCGAGTGGGAAATCGTTGGCAAAGGCCCACACCTAGAGCTTCGGGGTAAGTTCCCTCGAAGGAATGCCAAATAGCGAGTAACAGAGGCGTGCCAACAAATCTGTGAAATGTAACGAGTGTAAGGACCGCTCGGCTTGGATATACTTGGGTTAGAGCGTTTAGCGTAATAGCACACTACCATCAATCTTTCGAAGATCTTCGGATGCTTCTAAGACTCAAAGTCTAAGAAAGAACAAGAGGCGTGCCTGAAGCGCCCGTCCCGCTTTCCATACCATTCATATTGGAGATAGTGCGGGTAGGATAGGTGTAGTGAAGAATGGGATCTACACTGGCCAGGCATATTTTTGTAAGGAGCATGATTGTTACTAACCACAGAAGAAATAAAAATTTTAGATGATTCAATTCTAGATTGGGACGAAAGAAACCCCACGAAGTTGTGTCTTTTCCCTGGCTGTGAAAATGCTCATAAAGCTAGAGGCCTTTGCTCAAGTCACTATAGTAAAGCTCGCTCACTGGGCTTCGTTTGAAATTTTAGTAATGACAAAATCAAAGGGAATCATATGAGACTTTGGACACTTCAACCAAATGAAGTAGCTGAAAAACTACTTGCAGGTGAAACTTTCATTTGTGATCCTAAACTCTCATCTTTTGCCGATGATGAAGCTTTCAATAATGCTTATGAGTGGCTCGTTGAGCGAATGGAGTTAAAAACTCCTAAACCAGAAAATGTAACTTGGCCAGTTTGGGCTTGGCATACTAATTATGGGGCTCAAATGAAGCCGGATCGTCGTAGACAAATGTATAGCTCCTACGATCAATTAGATGCAATCTTAGAAATCGAAATACCGGACGATGAAGTCATTCTTTCAGATTTCGATGATTGGCACTGCGTACTCAATAATTTTGCCATAATGAGCGATGAAGAGTACGAGAACTGGGAAGAGAAAGATAAATGGGATTGCCCTGTCTACACCGATGAGTACAAGCTCAACTCCTGGGAAAAAGTTTTTAGAAGTGATGGAGAGTTCGTTCAAGCATGTTTTTGGATGATAAAACCGGAACACTTAGTTAAAGTACACAAGCTTAGGAAGAGGTCACAATGATTTGTTTGGCTTGCGGAAAAGATTTACAGGCGGATAGTGTCAATCCTGACACTGAGTATCAGTTTGACAATGCACTTTGGATTGGTTTCTTCGGCGGCTACGGTATGTTCGTAGACGACATAGATGTATCCTGGGGCGGCGCAGAGAGAACTTTGGCTGGAGCGGCACACGAGGCGGTTATCTGCCACGAGTGTGCTCACGAGCTTTGTGCCACGGTTCCTTGGATCGAAAAGCTTTTAAAGCCCCTAAAGAGCCACGCTCATACCCTTTCCTTCTGGGAGGCTAATCCCGACCACGAAGGTTGGGATAAACCGAAGGAGAAAGACAATGGCTGAAATCGAAGAGACTTTCGAAATTGTTTTAATCAATCCCGAGACCAATGAGCCTTATGACAAGGACGATCCCATCGTTCTGTCTAAGGAGGATTACGATTTCATCGCCAACGAAGCAGAAAAGAAAGGCCTCACTTTCGAGGAGGAATTTCTTCACCTGGTTCGTGAGGGGCTTAAAACGCTCACTGAGCGTGATGCAAGGGATGTTACCTAAGCGTTATCAAAAAGTTTTGACAGAGGTTGCATAATGTCGTAGCCTTGTGTTATAGTAGAACTACTGAATCAAACGACAAACCTTCGGGTGAGGCGGGAGATGAAGTAACTCCGGCATGACGGATAAACCAAGGCAACTTGGGGAAAGGGATTCCTGACAGGATCCCGCCTGAAAAGGCAAATCATGCACTTCACAAGATTCAGCAATCGTCGCCAAAAAGGCGGTTGCCATGTGAAAAGGTAGTTGGATCAAAGGCCGAACTTGGTGGAGATCTGAAACGGGTAACTTGCTCGCTAAAAACAACATATGCTGACTCTCATGTTTTTGTGGAAGGTGTTTAGTCCGAGGCTTGGCGGCCAAGGGCGGATGCCATAGAAAGGGAATCGGGACGAAGGTTTCGAGGAACTGAAAGAAGCGTAAGTAGTCGCCAACGAAAGCGCTTGAGGAAGTGGAGCATTTCTTAGCCCGAAAGGGAGAGGAAACTTCGAGGAGGAGCACTTCCCGCGTCAAAAACCTAACTCAATTGGCAGAGTGCCTCCCTATTAAGGAGGAAGTTGCAGGTTCAAACCCTGTGGTTTCTAAAAGCAAAAGCCTTCTCCAGTAGATAAGCAAAAGCGCCCTAATCCCTGGCTCTTCGGAGAACCAGGGCGAAGGATGGCCGCAAGCCTGAATTTGTTGGTAGTCGAATGTAACGCAACTCAGTGGGTAGCTCCTAATGAGTGAGTGAAAAGACGCCGAGCAGCTGTCTACTTATGGAATAGTCAACCTAAATGACCGGGCGTGGATGATAGCATGGGTAACATGCTGGATCAGGAAGCTAATAAATACGGCTTCTGAAGTCATCCAAGTGAGGCTGTAATCTCAGGCCACACCAAAAACTTCGAATGGTCTCCTAACTTCGGTTAGGAGACCATTCGTATTTAACAATCCTAGGGAGAAAGTAATGGCAAAGAGATTTTCCGTCTCAGAGAGCGAAGGTTCTCAGCGGTCATATTCATATCTTTTAGAAGATAAAGATCTTCCTCTAGGTATTTTCACCGACAACAATGCTCCGGATGAAATCAACTGGGAGTTAGAGTCACTTGGACAAAGTGACTATGCTCCAATGTTTCTCTGGGAGCCTGACGGTAACCTCATTTATGAGGTAAAAGAAGCTTGAGTGCTTCATCGGGGTGTGGGGCAGCTTGGTAGCCTGCTTGATTCGGATTCAAGAGGTCGCAGGTTCAAATCCTGCCATCCCGACTTATAGAAGGAGATAAAATGGTTGAGTACGCCGGAATTCGTAATGTTTTCAGAGAAATAGAAAACTTTGACGAAAACAAGCCAATTATCTTTATGGATGTTGACGGAGTTATAAACGCTCTTCCCTTTGATCGTGAATGGGTTGGGCCAGAAATTCCACCTGAAACCGGACTTTATGATCCGATCTATTACGATCCAAACAATTGGAAAACTGTTCGTATAGAACATAATCCCGAGCTACACTATCCTATTAGTAAGGAACTCACGGTAGATTTTGATCGCATGCTCGATTATCCTAAAGAATACACAGATAATTTAGATGAACAGCAAGCAGAGAAACGCTATAAGAAGCTTCGTATAAACCTCATGGAGGAAATGCTAGCTGAACTACGAGAAATAGTTGAAGAATATGACCTCCAGGTCATTTATCTGACCTATTGGCGCTCTGAAGCCCTTAGGCTTTTAGAGCCGGAACTTCAACTCGGAGCTACTGCTTATCTGGATTGGCGAACTAATTCTGATCTCGGTCACAAGATGAAAATTCATGCTATCCATGCACTCTATGAAGAGACCAATATTAGAACTCCTTTCATAGTTTTGGATGATGAATCCACGGCGGGGCTCCACGATGACAGTGTTCTCTGGCAGGTGAACCCTATATTTGCGGATAAATATCCTGAGCGAACTCTTCAGTTTGGAGAGCTTAATAAGATTCCTAAATTGATCTTCCAACAGGATGCTCGTTGGGGAATCGAAAGAGCTCATCTCGCTAAGATTAGAGAGTTTGCAAAATCACTCAAAGCATGATAGGGTCATGCTATAACTAAAAAGAGGTACCTGCGGAACGCTACTGGCCTTCGGGCTGGAGGAAACTCCGGACACCTTGACAATCCTCGTGTGGAAGACTTCGGTCATTGACCACAAAGCTGCCCTAATAAGGCGGGTGATAGAGGCTCGGGTGCAACTCAAAACAGTTCTAGGATCTTGTCATCCTTTGATGAACGGGTATGGGGCATAGATTGATCGCGTTCTAAAACAGAATCCGGGTTATGGCAGGTACCTCTTTTAGTTTACTAACCTCCGCACTTGTCGGCGTCTATTACGCCACAGGAACGCGGAGGTTTCGCTGTAACAGCCGAAATCAATTGGCTTGAACAACGTCACACAAAACCTACGCCGTGGCTTAGATCGCCGTGTAGCGTGCCACCTTAGCTCAGTTGGTAGAGCAGCTATTTCGTAAGTAGCAGGTCGCCGGTTCGATTCCGGCAGGTGGCTCGGATGTTTGGGAGGTTGGCTTAGAAGCAGCAATCCTTTAAAGAGTCCGGAATGCGTTGAAGTTGCCTACAAATACGCATACCTTACGGCGGTGAGCCAAGGAATCACCGCGAGGCCCCAGTAACGAGTAGACTCCGATGGCAATCGAGAGACGAAGGGAAAGCGGGTTGGTCACCTGCGACGGGGATTTACGAAGGTCAGACGGTTTAGCGTAATAGCACACCACTCATCTCAATTTTGATAAAACAACTTACTTGTATTTCGCAAGCGGCAGAGCTATCTAAAGGAGAGGCGAAAGTGAAGAACTTACCAGCACCGAGCAAAATGCCGGTACTCCCATCACCTGAAGAGCTCAAGAGTTTTCCGGATCCGGGAGCTCGTTTTGAGCAGTGGTCGAAGGACTGTGACCACATCATGGAGCTCAACGATGAGCTATTTGAAAAAGCTCTCAAAAGAATGAAATGGTGCTCATTCCTCAACGGAATGCTAAACCGACCTCTCACCGAACATTTCGCCTGGTGTCCCCACAATGATTGGGATGCGTATTGGCAGGAGCTCGGCTGGCCGGAGTTGCCTCAAATGACCTCCACGGGGCTCTAAACCCTCGTTTTAAAAAACGAACTAATCGTATTTCCACTCACAGTTTCGGTACCATATTTCCATGAGCTCCTCTTTCGACATTGCAACAATTAATCCTTTACGGATATTGGTGGTCGGGGATTGGCATAGGAACATTCACGCCGCATTTCCTAAAAAAGTGGTCGCCTATGCTAAAAGCATAGGTATCGAAGTAATCCTCCACGTGGGAGACTTCGGCTATAAGTACGGCGTCAGGGGGAATGATGCTTACATGTTTGAAAAACCTCTCCATCGCGCTCTTCAGGAGGCTGGCATTCAACTTGTTTGGGTGGATGGTAACCATGAGAACCATGAATATTTGAGAGCTCTTCCTCTACTACCAAATGGTTTCGCTCAAACCGGAGCTAGAGGAAACATCTATTACGCTCCCCGCGGACTCCGCTGGCAATGGAGTGGAAGAACTTTCGGTGCCCTCGGCGGCGCATTGTCAATCAATGCTGCGCGCCTACAGGAGGGTGTTACTCTTTTCGCCGATTTAGAGGAACCCACCTACGAAGATCTCGACAAACTAGGTAAAGATAAGTTAGATTATCTTGTTTGTCACGATGTACCCATGAGAGTAGCCTTGAAATCTATTTTTGGGGTACCGGTTAAAAGTGAAACACGAATTGTTTTGCAGAAAGCCGTGGATACTTTGAAACCTGAAAGAGTTTTTTCGGGTCATTGGCATCAGCGTAGCGATTTCCGTATTCCTAGAGATGATGATGGGGAAACCTTTGGTCACATCTTGGATAAGGAATTCACAGTTGGTAATATACTTATTCTTAACCTCGAAGACAACACCATTGAAAACCCTCCGGCCAATTGGCAAGAGCAAAACTAAGAAAGGCCGATCGTGGCTACACATTACGAATCAGTACTAGAGTTTTATAAAAAATTCGGTCAGGAGGCTTTCATTGCCGAACGTCCGGGGCTAGATGAAGAGAACATCTCTCCTGCTCGCCTTGAGCTAAAAATGGGGCTTATCGCGGAGGAGTTCTTTGAACTTGTCCAAGCTGTCTACGGTGGCGTAGCTGCCAAAGTTCTTGAGGCAGCTTGGGAAGTTGCTAAAGAACAGGATGAAGGTAACAGGGACTTAGTGGAAACAGCCGATGCTCTCGCTGATCTTGACTACGTTTTGAACGGTCTAGCCATCGAAGCTGGAATTACCGCCGACGCCGTTTTCGATGAAGTCCACTCATCTAATCTCAGCAAGCTAGATGAGAATGGTTTGGTCATAATGTCGGATGGAGTAACTCCCTCTGAGTATGACGGACAGGTGAAGCCGGTCGGAAAGATCCTCAAGAGCAAGCATTTCCGTGAGCCTGACATCGCCGGAGTCCTCGGAATCTAACTAAAAACGTTAGAAAGAGACCCTGTGAAGGTCGTAAAGCCCGGCTCACACTTTGTTTACATCGTGTGGGTCGGGTTCCACATTTAACCGATTTTAATGCAAAGAATTCGATTAACCTGTGATATGATATTGCTAATACAACTAAATACAAGGGGCCGCCCGGTTTCGACTGGATGCAGGTCAAATAGATCGCAAGCCGTCATTGGATAGATGACGTAAAAAAGATCCAAACAATAGATGCAAACACATCACAAAATGATTGGGCGCTAGCCGCCTAATCCGGCTTTGTGGGGAGACTGACCCTCGCAACTCACTAGCCGTCATTTTAGAGGGTCGGTTTTGAAAAAGTTGGAAGCTTTCTTCTTCAAAACCTATTGATTGCTTCACGGACAACAGCTGTTGTTAGGCCACGATTCGTGGCTGTTGCCCTAAACTAGAAACTGTGGACAAGCTTGTAGTGCTTTATTTGAATGTAGTGCCAGGACGGGGTTTCGACTACCCCCGGCTCCACAGAAACTCCTGATCAGTGATTATTTCCTGGTCAGGAGTTCTTTGTTTAGAGGATCAGTAAATAAGAATACGGATATCCCGTGGTCAGATGAAGTTAGTCACTCTATCTTTGATAGAATCTGACCTAAGGTTTAGGAGAAACAATGGCCGTCAGAAGTAACGAGTTTGTAGATTCTTTAGTTGAAACGCTAAAGGCAAACGGACGTTTACTCACAATTTTCGCCGTGAGCGCAATCATCATCGGAGGAATTACTCTAGTAGAGTATCCCGAGAACTGGTGGATTTCACTAGCGGCTGTCGTCGGGTTCTTCTTAGTCATTTTCGTTTTCATCAATGCTCGCGTGCTAATCAAAAGTATTGTAGCAACGGCTCTCACCTTAGTACTCGCAGGTGTCGCTTTCAACCTCGGAGCAGCTAGTGAGCCTTACGGTCCCGGAGCTTTCGTTTGGCTATTCGGTCACTTCATAGTTTACTTCTTATCTTTAGCTTTAAGTTACTTCCTACCGAGTGGACAATCCCGCTGGACATCAATCGGCTTAGCAGTTACTCTCTACTTCGGTCTGACTTGGGCACTAGCTGCCGAACTTGGAACGCTGGTAGCACCCGCCGCTGTTTCCATTCTTATAGCAGTTGGTTTCTTCGTGTTGATCTATCTCTACGGGGGCCAGACTAGATTCTCTCCAAAGAAAATGCCGGAGCCTTTTAGCTCAGACAATCTCACAAAGAACATTGAGAAATCTGCTGAGTTCTCTGGCTTCGAGGTGCGGCCCATTGTCACTAAGGAAGATACTTCTTTCCTCGTTTGGGGAGAAAGAGCCTATGTTCTATATCCCGTGAAACTGGAGCAGGCGCTAGGGATCATCGGCAAAAAGAAGAGCGTTCGACTTTCCTATAAAGGAAAGTCCATTAATGAATGGCTCCGTTATTTAAGTTTTACTAAGAATCCTCATTTCAAAGCCCGTGGCGCGGAAACTATGTTAGTATTGCTTGACATGAACAACACTAACGGTAAGGATTTCAAAGTCATCGGCGTTTCCATGCCTGACACGAAAGCCATAACCCCGGTGGGGATCATGCCAGGAAAGCTTCTATTGGCTAACGAAGACGCTGCTCTTAAAAAAGCTCTCGCTCACTTCGATTCCTTCTACCAGGGCTATGTCACCGATTTGAATGAGAAGCAGAAGGTTGCTCTCACTCGTTTCGGCGCACCCAAGGTAGAGGAAACGCCGGTAGCGTAACTACAGTTTTAGCTCACTGCCATCGGCTTCTGCCTTGGTACAATAGGTCTGAGCCCCTCAAACTTATCATCACTTAGGCATCAAATATTTAGGAGAAACCCATGACTGCAGAGTTTATTCATCTTCATGTCCACTCTGACAACAGCATGCTCGACGGTTTCTCTAAGCCTGTAGAATACCTCGAAGCTGCCCACAAGATGGGTATGAAGGGTATCGGTATTACTGACCACGGAAATACTCACGGTGCCTACGCTCTAGTCAATCAGGCTAAGAAGTTCGATATGACCGGAATTCCCGGTTGTGAGTTCTATGTTGCGCCAGCTAACCCTCAAGGTGCTCGAGTGAAAGAGCCGGTCTATTATGGGCCGGGAGGACAGAAGGCCGGCGGAAACGATGTTTCCGGTTCAGGAGCTTATCTTCACCTTACAATCTGGGCTTATAACCAGGAGGGGATGCACAATCTCTTCAAGCTTTCAACACTTTCCAACCAGCCTGAGAACTTCTACATGAAGCCGCGTATCGACTTCGATATGCTAGCTGAGCACTCCGGTGGGCTCATCGTCTCAACTGGATGTCCGTCCGGTGAAATTTCAACCCGTTTCCTTCTTGGACAGGACAAGCTAGCTTACGAATACGCTGGACGCCTAAAAGACATTTTTGGGGAGCGTCTTTTCGTAGAGATCATGGATCACTCCATGGATATTGAACTCGAGCGCTCACTTCTACCAAAGCAGCTTGAGATGTCAAAGAAGCTAGGTATTCCTCTTCTCGCTACAAACGATGCTCACTATGCTCACAAGCATGATGCTATTCACCACGAAGAAATGCTTGCATCCCAGTCCGGTTCACGTATGACAGAGCCGACCTGGGATAACGGCGGCTCTCGATTTGCTTTCAATGGTACCGAGTACTACCTCAAAACCGCTGAAGAGATGGCCGCAATTTTCCCTGAGAAAGATTTCCCAGGAGCAACGAAAAACACTTTGCTAATCGCTGAGATGACTCAGGATATGCAACTTGACTTCAATCCTGATCTCATGCCTAACCCCATTCTTCCTCCGGAGTTTACGGATGAAGTCGAGTATTACAAACATCTAATCAATGTGGGATTCAAGGACCGTTACGGAAACTCTCCTCGAGAAATCAAAGAGGAAGCTCTTCGTAGGATCAAGTTTGAGATGGAAGTTATCCACTCATCTAACTTCATTGGTTACATGCTCACGGTTCACGAGTACCTCTGGTGGACTCGAGAAAAATTCTCTACTCGTGATGCTAGCGGAACTATTCTCGCTCCGGCCATCGGAATTGGTCGAGGTTCCATCGGAGGAAGTATCCACGCCTACTGCCTATATATTTCCGAGATTGATCCCATCCGTTGGGACACTATTTTTGAGAGATTCCTGTCAGCTGGTCGAGGAAACACCTATAGAATTGATTACGACGATGGAACTTTCGAAGAGATCATTGTTTCTGCGGAGAAGGAACTAACCTCCGGGGACAAACGTTACATTCATCAGCTCCACGTTGGTGACGAGATTGTAGACTAAACTTTAGAGGTACTGGCTCGATGTTTTATTGAGCTAATTTTTGTTAGGATGCTGCTAACGCAATAAGGAGATTTTCATGGCAGAGCAACACTTGGAGCTTTACAAGCTTTACCGTCCCAAAAACTGGAGAGGTCTCATTGGCCAGGATAAAGTTGTAAAGTCGCTTAAGGGTGCAGTCGCCGCAGGAAAGGTTCCTACCGCCTACGCTTTCATCGGTGAGCGCGGTTGTGGAAAGACTTCAGCAGCTTTGATTCTTGCAAAAGCAATCAACTGTCTAAACCCTTCAGAAGGGGATCCCTGCAACGAATGTGATGTTTGCAAGAACATCGACAACGGCGCACAGATCGGAATCAATTACATCTCCATGGCTAACAAAGGCTCCGTGGATGACATTCGAGAGATTGCTCAGCAGGCTCGCCTCGCTACTCCGCTAAATCGTCAGGTTTGGATTCTCGATGAGTTCCACAACCTTTCAAAGCAAGCGTTCGATGCTCTTCTTATTCCTCTAGAAGATCCAAGAATGCCTTCACTGTTCATTCTTTGCTCCACCGAGGTTAACAAGATTCCTCAGACCATCATGTCTCGTGTACAGTCTCGTAAATTCTCCCTCGTCGGGGAAGAAATTATGACGAAGTATGTTAAGGCTGTCTTGAAGAAAGAGCAGCTTGAACTCGATGACGAGAGCATTGCTTCGGTCATTCGCATGGGACGCGGTTCAGTTCGTGACACCCTCACGGCTCTAGAGCGAGTCAACGAGACCGGGGAAACCTTTGCAAACTATGGAGGTAGACTTCTAGAGGCTTTCGCAAGCCAGAACCTAGGTGATTCACTCTCCGTAATCGCTGAAGCCTCTGCCGAGGATGAAGTAAAGGGACGCGAGCTCGCTGAACAGCTCTTTGAGGATCTTAGGGATCTACTTCTAGCCGCGGCCGGAGCCGATCCAAAGCTTTACCCTAATCTTCCAATCGAAGATCCCAAAGAGGTTGCTAAGAGCATGTTCGGTGTTCGTGGAATTTCCATCGCTCTCGATGAGCTCGGGGATGCATTAACTCGCATGACTCTAGGCGCAGATACTCGAGTTCACCTCGAGGTTGCCATTGTCCGTACTCTACAGAAAATGAAGCAGCTTCAAGCTCGTTTGGCTAAGTGAGGCGTAAGTTATGTCTAAAAAAATCGTCTCAATTCAGGTTATCAAGCCTGGTTCAAACCCCGATGTTGACTCCGACTTCAACACGAAAGCTCGCGAGCACGCGGTTAATCACGTAAAAGAGCTCCACGGCGCAGGAAACGTAGCCTCCATCGGTACGTTCTCTACATTGGCCGCTAAAGGTTCGTTCAAGACCATGTGTACTCTTTACGAGATCCCTTTCGCTCAGGCTAACAAGATCTCCGACCTTATCCCCTCCGGTGGTGAAGGTGGAGATATTACAATCGCTGACATTTACGATACGCGAAGTGACTTCTATACGGCTTCAGCTGATTTCCGATCAGCCACCGCCGGTGAAGAGTGGGAAAAGATCATGGAGGGAGCGAAAGCTCTCGAGGGTAGGAACAAAACCACAGGAGTTCACCCTTGTGGAATCGTTATTTCTTCGCGTCCACTTTTAGACACTGTGCCTCTTCAAGTTCGACAAGATGACGGCCTTGTGGTGACTCAGTGGGGTTATGCTGAGCTCGAATCTCTCGGACTGATCAAGATGGACTTCCTCGGTTTGGATACCGTGGACCTCATTCAGCACACCATTGAGAACATCATGGTTTCTGGTAAAGTTGTCCCTAACATGCTTGACATAATCAATGGTTCTATGGATGACAAGAAAACCATTGATATGATCGCTCGCGGTGAGACGATTGGATTATTTCAACTCGCCGGTGAGGGCGTTCAAGATCTTCTAAAGCGAATCAAGCCTACTTCCGTTCACGACATTATTGCCACAACCGCTTTGTACCGCCCGGGTCCCATGGGTGTTCAATCTCACATTCGCTACGCTGATCGAAAGAACGGTAAGGAAGAGGTTGACTTCATCCACGACGACTTCAAGGGTACTGCCATTGAGGAAATTCTAGGGTCAACTTACGGTTTGGTTGTTTACCAAGAGCAGATCATTCGTATTGCTAACCAGATCGCCGGTATGACCCTCCAGGAGGGTGATGACCTCCGTAAAGCCATGGGTAAGAAGATCATGGCTAAGATGCTTGCGATGAAGCCAAAATTTATGGAAGGTGGAGCCGCTAAGGGCTATTCCAATGAAGCCATGGAGCTTCTCTGGAACACCTGTGAAGAGTTCGCTAAGTACGGATTCAACTTGGCTCACTCGGTAGCCTACGGTATCAACGCTTACCAGACAGCATATCTAAAAGCCAATTATCCGGTTGAGTTCATGGCAGCGCTTATCGCTCAGAACGTGGGAAACAAGAACAAAGTTCTTACCTTCCTCCAGGAGGCTCGCCGCATGGGACTCAAGGTTGGTTCTGTGAATGTGAACATTTCGCAGAGCCGAGTGACCCCGGACTTTACCCGCGCTTCAGGTTTCGACATCGTTTATGGTTTCGATGGGCTCAAGGGTGTCTCGAAAGATATTGCTGAAATCATCATCACCGAACGAGACAAGAACGGTGAGTTCGTTTCAGTTCAAGACATGATTAACCGTTGCCTACCGAAGGGCGTAGCTAACCGTAGAGTTTACGAAGCCATCGCTAAGGCCGGCGGTTTCGATCTTTTCGGTGTCTCTAGAAAAGCAGTTGTGGAAAACCTAAATGGTCTTCTCTCTGCATCGAAGACTAAAGAGGCAAAGGGCGCTTCACTGTTCGACATTTTCGGTGAAGCAGATGTGATGGAATCATCCTCCATCGACCTCAAAGGTCAGGAGGAGTTTCCTCACGTTGTCAAGCTAAAGCTAGAGGCAGACATTGTGGGCCTTTACCTAACCGGGCATCCGCTAGAAAAAGCTGGCCCTGGTTTGTCAAAAGCTCGTACGGCAACCATCGCCACCTTGGTGAAAGCTCAGCAGATGACTACGGCGACTCTGACCGTAGCTATTACGGAAATCATCAAGAAGCCCATGCGTAAAGGTGGAAAATCAGTGATGGTTACTCTCGATGACGGCACTGGTTACATTACGGCCAATGTCTCTAGAGAGCTAGTCAAGGGTATGGATAAATTCACCGCCCAGGAGCGCATTCGTAAGCTCTACATTGACGGGGAAACACAGATTCCCGAAGATATGGAAGAGATGGCTCTTTCCAGCGAATTCGTTGCTCTTCCGGATATTGAACAAAACTCTGTCTATGTGGTGAGCATAACTTTCCGTCCGTCAAGAGGAGAGTCACCTTACGGAGCTAGAGTCAACGGTATAGTCCCTCTAGCTCTAGCTGATGATGGTTCACTTCCAATTCGTATGAGAATCCTCTACAACGATTCAACGGAGGAAAAAGCGAAAGAACTCGCTAATAAACTGCCTCGAGCTATCGCTAGTCGTAATCCTGGAGATTTCCCTATTTATCTCTCGTTGGCTCCAAAGAGTGGATCAAATGCTGCTGAAGATGAGTCAACTTATCGTGCAGCCATTGAGGAAATTCGCTCAGCTGACAAAAAGAGTGACATCGCTGTAGCGGCAGCTGACAATACTAATCTCTGGGGTGGTGCAGATACCCGTAAGAAAAAGGTTACGGTGAGTACCGAAGGAAAGCGAAGCTGGCCTCCGGTTACTCCTGCTAGGCCTAAGGGTCCTCGACCTGGAGTTCTACTCAATGAAGACGAAGTAATCAGAAATCTGATCTATGTAGACACCGGTTACAGAGCGGCGAAGACAAAGAAGACAGAGCTTGATATTGAAAAATATCTTGGAGTAGAATCCTACGATTATGGAATATTTGATTCAGCCGTTTTGGAGGACTAATGGCTTTGCCCTCGAGGCCTCTTGGTGGCGAACCAAGTAAAGTTGCTCCCGTAGCACCTCCACTTGATTCCTCCGATGATTTCGAGCTCCCAGATTTAGATTTTGGTGCTCCAGCGCCGGCACCTAAGGTCGAAGCTCCAAAACTTCCAGAACCGGATCTATCTTTTGATAATCTCTTCAATGAACCGACACCGCCGGTCGAAAGAGCATCAGTAGCGCAATTCACCGAAGGTTTCCAGGCACCCATCGGTCAGGGTGGGGAACTACCGGACGTTGATTTTGATTCTATTTTCGATGAGCCGGAAGAATCTGAGACATCTAGTCCGCTAGGAGAAATGCCCACCAACGAATGGGATAACTTCGATGAGACTCCAGATGAACCAGCAACGGTAATTGAACCAGTTGAAGAGCCGAGTTTACCTGAAGAGGACTGGGATAATTTCGATGCTCTCTTCGATGAGCCGGAGGAGGAACTAGCTCCTTTAGAGGAATCGGAGCCTGAGCCACAGTTGCCCGAGCCTGCTTTCGATGATTTGTTCGAAGAAAAGACGGAAGAAAAAGCTGAGCCCAAGGGTGAACCTAGCTGGGATGAAGACTTTGATAAATTCATGGAGGATGATTCCGATGAAAAAGAGGATGAACTCCCATCGGAGCTAGATGACGCTGACGAATATGTCTCCACTTTCGATGACGAAGAGGAACAGCAAAAGCCGCTTAAAAAGAACGGTGGTAAAAAGGGGAAAAATAACGGTCGAGGAATATTTGGTAAGTTCTCTCGCTCTTTGGTCAATGGACTAGGATCAATCCCGTTCATCGGAAAACTTTTTAGACCGTTAGCCGCAATCGCCGGAATATTCACCTTTATTCTATTCTTAATTCCTTTGATCGCTATACCATTCATCATTTATTCCATCGCCAGTGCCGCGGTTCCTAGTGAATCAACAGCCAGTGGTCCGGATGGAGCTGCTATTACCTTTAGTTCATTCTCCTATGCCAATGGAGAAGTAACTGGTAAACTAACAAACACCGGTGAAGTGATCGCTAACGTTATCCCTACATTCACCGTTTGGGATTACAATCCATTCGGCGGCGGGAGTCTTTTCGCTTTTGACAAAATCACCACCTGTGAAGGTGAAGAGATAACTGCGGATATTGACGAAACTGTTACTGTGAATTTTGCCTGCGAGAGCAGTCCTAAAGGCGTTGCTACTAAAACTTCCGCTGAAGCCGCTTTTTGATGCTTAAGTGATATTTTTCACAGGACTAATAAGAAAGAGATACCATGGCTACCCAAAAGATAACGATTGAGCCTCCCGCTAGAAATATTGATGGAGTCAAGCCAGAAATCGCAGCAAAAATCGCGCTCATGCTTCAAGATGGACGTAGATATTTTGGTAGCTCCGGAGCCTCCCTTACTCATCAAGTTTTCAATCCCGAGTGGAGAGGTAAAGAGGGCATCAAGCCTGAGCTCGCTAAAATCGGACTCGAGGCGGAACGCTCCACCACGAAGTTGATCCGTAAATGGATCGCTGACAAGCCGAATGCCGTACTCATCGACTCTGCCCATGTGAGAGGCTGGGGTAAAGAAGAGGTCGTTGACGAAGAACTGGGGCTCATCGACGGTGGCGATACTGACCACATTCTGGTGATCGGTTCCGAAGTTATACTCATTGATACTAAGCGCTGGAAGTCAAAAAGAAACTACACGGTGAGCGATGAAGGTAAAGTTCTAAGAACCGGGAAGCCTTTCCCCGGTGGAAATGTTCACATGCGTCAAGCCATTCATCTTTGGTTGGATTATCTCCACGAGGATGCTTCACTCACCGGTATCGTAATGATTAACGCGGAAGAGACCGTGGTTTTCCGTAACCGTAACTGGTATACTCAGCCTTATAGATTAGTGGAACTCGATAGATTCGAAGAGCTGCTCAATGAAAAATGGGATAAGTACATTGACGATTACGATAAGAGCTACATCAATAGCACTCTTATTGCTCAGATAGCTGTTTCGGCCGTGCGACCCTATGACGAGTTCAAACGAGTTATGTCAGAGGCCGCTCTAAAAAGCTTTAAGTAAATCAGAATTCAGATTTATCGTTAGCTCGCATGGCGTTTACTGCTCCATCCGGATCAGCCATTAGCTTTTTTATCTCTTTACGTAAGCCCTTTTCGTCGAGCCCGTAAATTCTCGGTCCACCGTAAAGTAGTCGAGAAGAACCGTACCAGGAGTTCTTTGGACTCCAGGATGAAAGCATCCAGGTTCCGCTGTAGCGGTTGCCTACGCTATCGTTGTATTCGACTGAAGCATTTAGATCCCCGAACTCATCGCCCTGTTTTTCCGGATCTTTATTCTTTATGGCGAAGCGAACTTTACCCTTACCGGCAACTTTTGCTGGGAACCCCTCTGCTACAAGATCATCGGTGAGATTAGCGGCTCTTTCGTCAATGTCAACGTGGAGAAACATACGATTTTTGCTATTGTCAATGTTCTTTTTGAAACCTTCGCCAAGAAATTCGAACTCCTCAGCATAGAATTCTTCAAGAGCGGCGACGGCCTCAGGTTTAGTCTCATAGTGGAATTCATCGCCATTCTCTCCACCATAAGGACAAGTCCGTATAGTTGCGTTACAATAGCCAACATTCCCCGTGTGAATGTCTATGTGATACCGCTTAGTCTGTAGTCCTTTAGCCATGTACTTATTTTCTAATGAATAGAGTCCTTTATTTCAGCGGCGTTTAGAAAAATCATCGGAGGTTTTATGTTTCACATCAATAATCAAGGTAACCCGGCGTCCTGCGTGGCACGCCCGGGAAACTGTCCCTACGGTGCGGACGCTCCACATTTTGAAACCGCCGAAGAGGCACGCTCGGCTTACGAGCTAACTCAAGCAGCGGATAAATCACTCACTAAGGCTATTCGCCACGAGATGACCATTTCTTCGGATGTGAAAAAGGTGTTAGATCGCCTTTACGCTGCTGGTCTAACTCCTTACATCATCGGTGGCTCGGTGCGAGATTCTATCTTCAGTCACGAAGTTCCGAAAGATATAGATATTGAAATTTTCGGGTTGAAAGACATGGATGAATTGGAAGCGGTGCTAGAAAAGCATAACTACAACTTCGATGCCGTGGGTCGCTCTTTCGGTGTGTTAAAACTGAAGGTTGCCTCCGGTGAAGACCTTGACCTGTCTCTTCCGAGAAGAGATTCTAAAGTTGGGGATGGGCACAAAGGCTTCGATGTGGTAGTTGATACTACTTTAAGTTTAGAGGATGCGGCAGGTCGTAGAGATTTCACCATAAATACTCTTTACTACAGCGCACGAGATAACCGCGTAAAAGACTTTTTCGGTGGTGTAGAAGATTGGGAAAAAGGTGAGCTTCGACACATTAATGAGAGCTTCGCGGATGATCCGTTGAGGGTAATTCGCGGTGTTCAATTCGCCGCAAGATTCAAAATGAAGCTAGCCCCAGAAACCGCCGAGCTAACTCGCTCCATGGTGAACGAAATACCAAATCTCTCCAACGAAAGAATTCAAACAGAGTTTGAAAAACTGTTCTCAAAAGGTGAAATGACCTATGGAATAGCGGCTCTTCACGATTCAGGCTGGGCGCCTGGTTTAAGATTAGGAAATGTTGACCAGAAAGATGCCGTGGAGGCGGACGCAGCCATCAAGAGAGCAAAAGCTCTAAATGATGATCCTGGTGTCTTCGCCGCAGCAAAGCTAATGAGAAAAGTTTCAGGTAAAGAAAGACTCAAGTTAGCCGATTCGGTGCTAACAGGCCTAAAGAGACAGCAAAAAGCTGGAAAAATCATTGATAAGGTTGCTCCGGCAGCTAAAGATGAGCTCTCTATTCGCCGTTGGGCTCGCGAGTTGGATCGTGAAGGTTTATCCCCCAAGGATTACTACATTTTCAACGGAGATGAATCACTTAGGGTCGCTTCTGAAAAACATGGAGTGTTTGAATCAGGGGATAAGGATCTAATTACTGGCGCTCTAGTGCTGGAGAAAAGTGGCGGCAAACCGGGCCCCTGGATTGGCAAACTAATTCGAGAGGCTAACAAAGCTCAAGATGATGGTATTTTTAAGTCGCAAGATGAAGCAAATAGTTGGCTTCAAAGAAAGCTTAGTTCCATCACTGAGTAGCATCGTTTCAAAACCACGTGAGAGGTCACTGCTTGTGATCTAAGCGACTTTCATACCGAATACGATGAACGATCAATCGGCAAAACTTCTTAGCTAAGACTTGAAGCCATCATGGTATTCTGTCTACCAGTAGACGACTGTTCAGCTGATTTTTCGGTAGGATAACGCAATGAACATTTGGCATGTGACCGATGACGAAGTTGTAGAGGGTTGTTCCTCTGTCACTGGTGCTTGTAATCTTTTAGGTGCCGACAGACACTACACCTCCGAAATGGCTGCTATAGCCGCTGCCGGAGTCAGTAGTTCTAAATCTTCCAATGAGCTCACTAGTTTATCTAGCTCTCAAATAAAAGATTTAGAAAAGATTAAGAACAATCTAAAGCAATTGTCTAACCCTGAGGTTTATTTCCATCCTCAAGGTAAGCTAATTGTAGTCAACACAACTAATCGTTCAGTCAGAGCTTATAAGGCTGGAGTTTCCATCGGAACCTCCGCGACCTTCGATAAGCTTAGGGCAGGACACGGAGCTTGGAAGAAATTAGCTACAGAAGAGCTAACTGATTTCATTTTCAGCAAATAAGTTCATCTGAACTTGATATAAAACTTAGTAGATTTCGCTAAAAGGACGGCACATAAATGAGTAGCATTGAACCGGATTTCGACTGGCGCTCAGTCGAGCTAGAGCCAGCAATTGACTGGAACAACGTAGTTGACCCTACGGATAAAGATGTCTGGGATAGGCTAGTTGCTAATTTCTGGCTTCCGGAGAAGGTTCCGCTCTCCAACGACATTCAGTCTTGGGCTACTTTCACCGATGAAGAAAAACTGGTGACCGTTAGAGCCTTCATGGGACTCACTCTACTAGACACCATTCAGGGCCACGTGGGTGCAGATGCTCTAAAGCTCGATGCTGTTACTCCTCACGAGAAGGCTGTCTACGCCAACATCGGTTTCATGGAGGAGGTTCACGCTAAATCCTACAGCTCTATCTTCGCAACATTGATCTCCACCACCGAGAACAACGAAGCTTTCCGTTGGAGCCGTGAGAACGAGTTCCTAAAGAAAAAGGCAGCTATTGTTCTTCACTACTACCGCGGCGATGACCCCGATAAGAAGAAGATCGCTAGTACACTTCTAGAAAGTTTCTTATTCTACAGTGGATTCTTCGTTCCGTTCTGGTGGTCAAGCAAGGCGAAGCTCACCAACACGGCTGACCTTATCCGTCTCATCGTGCGAGACGAGGCAGTTCACGGTTATTACATCGGTTACAAGTTCCAACAGTCGTACAAGAAATCAACTCCAGAAAGACAAGACGAGCTCAAGGCATTCTTCGAGGAACTTTGGAAATTGCTCTACGATAACGAGCTTCGTTACACGGAATACCTCTACGACAGCATCGGTCTCACCGAGCATGTGAAGGCATTCCTCCGCTACAACCTCAATAAGGCAGCTCAGAACCTAGGTTTCGATGCTCCGTTCGAAGGCGCTGAAAAAGAAGTTCCTGCTCAGATCATCGCTGCACTAAACCCCGCCGGTGAAGAAACACACGACTTCTTCTCGGGCTCCGGTTCCTCCTACGCCATCGCTACAGCTGAGGAAACCGAAGAAGAGGATTGGGATTGGGACTGATTTAGCTCCCCTAGAAAACCCACGCATAAATTATCTTGCGTGGGTTTTCTAGTTTAAGTATAAGTCATCGTAGGTTTTGATAGAAAGTATCTCGTCAAGGAGAGATTATGAACAAGTTCCACATTAACCCCGAAACGGGAGAGCCCGGTAACTGTACAGCTAGTTCCGGCAATTGTCCTTTCGGCGGAGATGAAATCCACTTCACTTCAAAAGAGGCGGCGAGAGCGGCCTATGAAATGATCGCTAGCTTTGAGAAGACTAAAGCTCTAGGTGCCTGGAAAAGAAAAGCTCGTCCAGTACAAAATACTCTTCCTGACACCTATGTAGGGCACGGAGTTCCCATGGGCCACGGAACACCCATCCAAAGACCGACTCCACCGCCATCCGCCCCACGTCCAGTAACTCCAAATTACGGTCACGGTTCAAGCGGACATGGTCGCTGATGGTTTTCAATTTAAAGCTTCAGAATAAAGAGTACTTCCAAATTGTATTGACCCACGCATGTAACCGAAGTTGCAAATTTTGCATAGATTACAGAGTAGGGGATGACGCTTGGTTGACCCAAGAATCCCTAGAAAGAGCTCTTGACTGGGCTAAAGCTGAAGGGGTCAAAGAGGTTCTTTATATTGGTGGTGAACCTACTCTACATCCTCAGTTTCGATTGTTCTGTGAACTAGCGAAAAATAGAGGATTCCATCTCATCGTTACTACAAACCTTCAGGACACTAAGCTTATAGAGGATAATTCTGATCTAGTGGACTCTTGGAATTTCTCCTACTACGGACAGAAAAACATTCCGTTGATTCCGGGAGCTGACATAACTCTCTCCGGTTTGATTTACCAAAAAGGTTTTCTCTCCTCCAAGGAAAAATTAGATAACTTCATAGAGCGATTCGAAGGTGATTACCACCTAAAGTTCTCCACTTTGACCATGATGAACGACTACACATGGAAATACGGAGATCCCGGTGATTGGATAGATGAATTACCAGGGGAGAAATTAGTCCTATTTGATTTCATCGCAGCCCAAACTTATAGAGGTCACATAATCAAACGCTATGACATTGAGGGCCCAGATCTACCTACTCTTGACTCGCATAAATGTTTAGTGGACGGCACAATCACTCGCTCATGGGAAAATGCGGTAAAGCCGACTGTTCCCGCTTTAGGTTCCGTCACTTTAGCTCAGCTCTCATGAAACTTCCCGTATAATTTTGGGTAAGATTTCCTTGTAAGAGATAAACAGCGTTGGGAATCATTTCCAACCAGCTCTCCAAAGTTTTAGCTACAGTTTAGTCGTTATCAAAGGATCCTTATGAGCCAAATCCCCGCTGCCGCGTTTACCCTACTTTACGGGACTGACATTGAGCTGACACAAGAGGCATTTAGAAAAATTGCTCACGCAGAGGTAATCCTCTTAGGTATCTCCGGTCGCATGGCATCCGGTAAGGACACAATTGGTCCTAAACTAGTCAACGAGCTCGGGTATGGAGAGAACTCCTTCCACGAGTTCTTTGCTAAAGCTTTGAAGAGTGAGGCCACTCAAATCATCGAAGCCATTAGAGTGAGCAAAACGAAAGACGAAGCTGCCGACAAAATCAGTCGAGAGCTTCAAGTCCTTGAGGAACATGCTCGTGGGGCAATTTCAATTCTCTGGGTGGATGTAAAAGGGGGCACGGCGAGTACCGGTTATGATCGTACAGATAGTGTTCGTAAGGTACTTCAGTTCTGGGGCACCGATGTTCGCAGACGCCAGGATGAAGATTACTGGGTAAAGCAAACCATGCATGCCATGATCGCACAGCTCGCAAATGGCCACAGCGTTTTCCTCACCGACGCTCGCTTTGAGAACGAAGTTGACGCCATCAAGAGAGTAGGCGGTTACTCGGTTCGGCTAAAAGTGTCTCGTGAAGTTCAGATTGCTCGTATCAAGAACAGAGATGGTATTGATCCTTCTCTGGCAGCTTTGGATCACGAATCCGAAAAAGCCCTAGACGATTACGAAACCGAGGGTAAATTCTCTGTCATTGTTGACACGGATAACCTCGATTCAAACGGTGTGCTAGCGGAGGCGAAAAATGCCGTGGAGGAGAATATCTTCCTAGTCTCTCCGGAGGCGAAAGATCGCTCTGTCGGAACAACCATTCATCATAAAGAGTTCTTTATTCAGTTCGCAAGGGAACCAATCGTTCTTGCGGTGGATCTTGACGAAGTTTGTTTCGATTACCTCGGTGGATTCCGTAAGCGCTTAGAGGCTAAGGGCCTGATCCTACCCGCAGGTAAGAGCACTAGCTGGTCTCTTCAAAAGTCCGGTTGGGTTACCTCGGAAGAGGAATACAAGAAATACCACGCCGAAGCCGTGCTGGATGGGCTTTACAGAGGGTTAGATGTTTTGCCTGGAGCTAGAGAGAACATGAGGGATCTTTCCGATTCAGGCTACGAGCTAAACATTATCACATCCCGTTTTGTTATCCCCGGTCAACACCAGATCGTGGTTAGAGAAACCGCAGAGGCTCTCGATAATGCTAAGATCCCTTACGCCAACATTATGTTCCAGAAGAACAAAGTTCGGTTCCTTGCCGATGCCTATCTAGACGATGGTCCTCACAACATTGAAGCTCTTCGTGATGCTGGCCGCTATGTTATTAAGATGAATCAGCTTTACAACATGTATCTCGGAGGCGCCTCAGCCGATGATTGGGATGAAGCTCGACAGATTCTTCGTGAGCGTTTCGGCCGCTGATCCAGCGATAGTTATCACATGCAGAATCTCGATGGCCCCCTAAAAAAGTACACATCCGGAGCCTTTCCAACCCATAGTTCCAATAATGAGCTGCCAAATAATTTTGACGGTTTAGCTCCTGAAGCTCTTCGCTACATGCTTCAAAAAGAGGGTTGGATTAGTGAGGCAGGTAAACCGACTAAACGAGCGGCTGAACTAGGTTTAGTGGATAGACTCGAAAATAGCGCTCTTTGGAATTTGAAAAATCTTGAAGAAAAGCTAAACAGCCTAGGTAATCGCATGGAGCGAAAAGCCGTGAATCAAGAGCTAAAAGCTCCCGAGAGCAGCGAACCCTCCTGGGCTAACCTAGGAACAATCGGCACTTATTTCTCTGTATCCGCCAATGAGGTAGGTAAGTGGCTTGATCAGCTTGAGCTTCGTGACGATGAAGGAATGGCCACCAATGAAGCCATGGAAAAAGGTTTAGCCACAACCTTTGAAATGAGCACCGGGGAAGGCAAGAATAAAACTCGTAAGATCACCCATTGGAATCTACATCTTGTTCAAAAAATACTTGTCGAAAACGGCCATTATCTCAACTTCGATTACGAGAAATCACTAAAAGGCTCCGGCAGAAATTCGGATGTAAAAGTCGAGACTTTAGACGACAGAGCTAAAGTTTTTGCGAAAGAGTTTGTTCGCATATTCAAAGATAAACAACTGAGAAAAACACTTCCGGCTTTAGTAGATAAGACGGCTAAACCGATTCAGAAGAAAGCTGAAGAGCTAATCGGTAAGCCTAATTTCATCACTAGTGGCGCATATAAGAATCACTTTGACAGGGCCTGACAAACCCTCGTTGAGGTTATAAAGATCGCTCAGATGACGAGCAGATCACAGCCAGCCACGGTCATACATGTTCTGTAAACGCTTCAAATCTCGGTGCTGTTCGTAGGCTCTAAAAGAGCGCCAGCCCAAGTAACTAGCCGCGGCCGCTGCGAAAAATGCCGCTCCCATGAGGCCCTGTGTTAAGCTATTAAAAGTCCACATGAACATTAGAACAGCGCCGCCAAGGTAAATCGGAAGCAGGGGAGCCTCTTTAGTGCTCCAAGCAATAATATCCGGATTAACTGGATTCGGATGATCGGAGAACAAGCCCATGATTTCCTTCTATCTTTAGAATGGACGTTGGATAGTGGTATCGTTGAGGGCTAATCTCTCAACAAGCAATTGACGATCTTCAGAAAGTCTTGTCATGGGCTCTTCTTTTAGAGTCAAACCTAGAGAGATAATTCTCTGCCCATTGATTTCAAGCTTAGAGCCGTAGCGATGATAACGAATCTTATCCACATATTTGTAGAGCGATTCCTCTCCATCCGCTAAGAGTCGCCCCTCCGGCTCGTTCAAAGAGCCACCGCCTGTGACTTGGTCAAAAGGCAAAGCCTCGGGCGCGGTGATCCAGGAGGGGTAAAGTTCTCTAGAAGGATGTGCCCAGATTGGGTTAGCCGAGTAATTCGGCGGATCACCTAAAAGATAACACCTACCTTGGTAAAGAGTCTTTGAATAACGATCATTGAGAAGTTTAGCAGCATGAGCTGCGGTTTCCGGGCGACCAATGTCAACCCATTCTCCGTAGGTTAGTCCTCCGTGAGAAATAAGTCGGCCACGAACGGCTACGGCGACTCGTATGGGGTTTTCTCCGACCCACATGTCTCTCAAGATTTTGCGAGACTTCTGATTGGTCCACTCGTTTGGAAGATTCAAAGCTGCTATCTCATTGGGGCCCACAAGCTGAGTCCATCGTGTGAGCTTTAGACGAGAGGCTACCGCTACCAATAGATCCTGATTACCACCGCGATTTTCACTGATGTCTTTAGCGTATTCGTTCAATCCGATTATGTTTCCGAACTGATAAACTTCATCGCTAGCGGCGGTTTCTTTTTCTAGGAGATTTTGCCAAAGCTTTATCTGTCCCTCGATGGAAGGGAGGTACATAACTCTAAGAAACTTTTTAGCCATAGTGCACTCCTCCTTCCAGGATTGTCAACTTATTCTACCGACAACTTCACGATTCTTATATGGGAGAATCCTTTTATAGTGCCAAGCTCACCTATGAGTTATCGGAAACAATTATGCTATGAGTAAGTGATTTTTCATGTTTTTACCACCCAGTGGGAGCTGGCCTGTATTTCTCACGGAATGAACACCAAAAATAGCTTGAAGAAAGTTCACGGATCTTTCATTCCAAGGGGAGGTACTATAGTTCCAAACCATGAGTGGCCTTGCTCCGCCGAGATTTTCTCCGTTGGGGTTAGAGCGCAAATAAAAATTCGCAATAATTTCGTTTTGAGCGGTACATGTGACTATTGTTTTATTCATTTTAGCTTGGCGATGAATTTCAGCACGAATATTAGAGCCATTCCTCGCTCCGATGGGTAGAGCGAAATGATTGTAATAGGACCAGACTACCACACCGCTCTCATTTGTGTAGGCTTTCACGGTGAGCCCTGTTTTTGAATCGCTGTCAAAGTAGACTCTGCTATCTCTACGAGTATTGTCAAGGAACATCTGAAGGACTGTCAAAAATGGCGGAATAGCTAAACTAGAAATCGTGGTCGCAAGCCAATGAGATGAAAAGAGTGGAGTGCTCAAAATCAATAGTTGAATAACTATTAGGAGAGCTACATTTCCGCCATACTCTGTAAACCAGCGTTTAATAGCGTGGTAAAGCCAACGAGTATCTATCTCTCGCGCACTCTTAGAGGTTCGTAACGGGCCCCAGAGGGAGGCGTAGTGTAGAAACACACCTTGGTAAATAAGCTGTAGGGCACCTGACCGCTTTAATGAATTTGTCTCTTTGGGGAACATGAAAGGTTTATCACTCCTTTTACTCACATAAGGTTATTCCGAAAAACGCAAAATACTTCGGTAGTATTAACCGTAAATACATTACCAGAGAGGCACCGCAATGAACGTAGTAGCTCCCACCGTGGACGCCGCAACTCAGGCTAAAGAAGCCGAGGCCGCCGAAGCGAAAATCCAGTTTGAAGCTGAATTAGCTAAATCAAAAGCTATTTGGGCTAGTAAAGTCAAAAAGGACAATGATAGGAGAGCTCTCGCCGCGGAGACCCTCGAGGCTGACAAAGTAAAGAACCATGAGCGTCGTAAGAAAATCGCTAACCAGCACTTTGCGAATATTCTTATCCGTCGCAATCGTGAACTCGGTGCGCTACGTTTCAGTATCAAAAAAGTAAAGTTTGCCAATAAAATCGCCCCGCTCTGGAGCTGGCTTCCCGGAGGTAGCGAACAGCTCGCCTCCAACGCCGAGTTTTTACAGAGTGAAAAAGAGCGAACCAAATACATCCTTCGCCCGCTAAGTGAATTGCTAGATCCTACGCTGATCACCGATCAGAAGCTTATTGAGTTCACTGAAGAGTTTCCAGCGGATGTTCCTGCCTGGGGTCGTACAGAGCTCTCGAAGTAAGCTTTTACAACTTTTTCAGATTTGCTACAATTGACAGTAATTGGTAGTATTACAACTCAGGCACAGAAAGGTGTAAACACACATGGATAAAAATCCCCTACAACCACCAAGAGGTGTCTTCGATCAGCTCACCATAGCTAATCGTGTAGTTTGGCTCAAAGAGGCCGTTGACGAGAAAAATATGGCTGAACTCTCCGCTGAGCTTCACCGTATTTCGCTTACTACAGATCAAGACATCTATCTATTCATTAATTCTCCCGGCGGAAGTGTGACCGCCGGACTCATGTTCTATGACATGATGAATCTGGTTCCCAATGACATTGTGACCATCGGAATGGGTATGTGTGCCTCCATGGGACAATTTCTACTCACCACGGGAGCTCCCGGAAAACGCTTCATTACTCCCAATGCTCGAGTACTTCTTCACCAGCCCTCCGGTGGTTTTGGTGGTACTACCTCGGATATTTCAATTCAGGCGGATCTCATCGTGAAGATGAAGCACCAGCTCGCTTCAATCACCGCCGAGAGAACCGGTAAAACAGTTGAACAGGTCAACCTAGACGGTGACCGCGACCGCTGGTTCACCGCGGATGAAGCACTTGATTATGGTTTCGTTGACCATGTGGTGAAAAACTTCTCTGAAATCAATGATGTTCTAGTAAAAGGAGAAGTTCGATGAATTTTCCAAACGTTGATGCACGTTATGTCCTCCCCACCATGGAGGAGAAGACCCCCTACGGTTTCCGTCACTTAGACCCGTATAGCAAGCTATTTGATTCTCGAATCATTTTCCTGTCAACTCAGGTTGACTCGGTGAGCTCGAGTGATGTTGTGGCCCAACTCCTCGCGCTAAACGCAGCGGATGAATCACCGATTACTCTCTACATCAACTCTCCCGGTGGAAGCCTCACGGATATGAGTATGATCGTGGACACCATGAATTACATCGCGGCTCCGGTGAGTACAGTCGCTTTGGGGCTTGCGGCCTCCGCTGCGGCAATCATTCTTGCGGCTGGGGAAAAGGGGCTTCGTTTTGCTCTTCCCAGCGCTCGAATTTTGCTTCACCAGCCACGAGTCGATGGCTCTGGTCGCGGTCAGGCCTCGGACATCGAGATTCAGGCCAAGGAAATCGAGTACCTACGTGATCGCATGGAGCACTTCCTAAGCGATCGAACTGGACAGCCTCTAGAGCTCATTCGTAAGGACCTGGAACGGGATAAGTTCCTCTCCGGCACAGACGCCATTGAATATGGAATCTTAGACTCCATCATTTCCTAAGGTCATCTTTAGGGGAGCGAAACATCTAACGGTGATCGCTCCCCTAAAACGTTTAAACTTGCTAAAACTTCGATATAAGAATACCTAGGGAGAGGGACCCTCATGAGCGAATCGCTGTCACATCTGAAAGACGTAGCAAATCCTGGATACCACCTCAAGGAAATTCCTCGCGGCGAAGTCGGGGAATTATCCAAAGTCTATGAAGAGATTCTAGAGGCACTCGATGCAGAGGCTCAAGGAGCCACAGTTATGGCCCTAGTTGAACTCTCAGATTTAGTCGGAGCCTTAAAGGCTTATCTTGCTAAACATCACCCCTCAATAACTCTTGAGGATTTAGAGGCCTTCAGTTCAATCACCGCAAGAGCGTTTACCTCGGGGAGAAGAAGTTGAACGGAACAAGGGACTTCCAACGTAGGCTTCTACTAGACTACCGCTACATCGCCGACGCACAGGATTTTTACCTTGAAAAAGATTACGAGCCCATCGCTATTCCTTGGGTAATCGGAATTGATTCCTATACTTCGACACTTCCTCCTCGAGTAGAGCACTATGCTACCTTAGGCGGTTTCCTCGTGGGAAGTGCTGAGCAAAGCTTCATTCAGCTAATGGCCGATGGTGAAGAATTAGGTAGAGTTCAGGCCGCGTCTCCGTGTTTTAGAAGTGAAGATCACGATGAACTTCATAGTCCCTATTTCTTCAAGTTGGAACTTTTCGATAACACCCTAGAGATGACAGAGAAGAATGTTCTCGCGGTCCTCGATGATGCTAGAGGGTTCTTTGAAAAACACATCGAAACAGAGATATCTCAGGAGAGCGAAAAATCTTGGGACATCGTTTCCAAAGCTAACGGTATTGAACTAGGTTCCTACGGAATCCGTTCATATAAATCTAATCAATGGATTTACGGTACCGGAGTAGCGTTACCGCGACTGCAGCAGGCAATAGCTTTAGCCGAGGCCAACTAAATTCTCTATGGAGAGTAACTCGTTGAGCTCGTCCTCGGGGATGAGCCCACGCTCAAGAATAACCTGACGAATAGATTTCTTAGATTCTACGGCCTCATGCTGTACCAATGTAGCATTTTTGTAACCGATGCGAGTGAGCAGTGCGGTTATTAACCCTGCACTATTCTCAACATTCTCGTTTACAAAAGCTTCATTCACTTCGATTCCCTCTATACAATTCACTCTAAGAGTATAGATCGCGTTTGTGAGCCAAATAGAGGACTGAAGTAGCGAATGAGCTATAACTGGTTCAAAAGCGTTCAATTGTAGTTGGCCAGCTTCGGAGGCTGCCGTCACTGTGGCATCGGTTCCCACGATGGTCATATAAACTTGATTCATCACTTCCGGAATAACGGGGTTCACTTTACCGGCCATAATTGAAGAGCCTGCCTGGCGAGCAGGAAGATTTAGCTCTCTAAAACCAGTTTGAGGACCAGAAGAGAGTAACCGGAGATCATTACTCATTTTACTAAGTTTAGCGGCGGCTCTTTTTAATGCTCCACTTGCACTCATGAATATTCCTGTATCGTTGGTGGCTCCGATTAGATCGTAAGCGCTTCTAAGATCGTAACCTAGAATTAGCGAAAGCTCTTCGTTGACTAATTTTCTGAAACCTCGATCAGCTGCGATTCCGGTACCGATGGCTGTTCCTCCGAGATTAGTTTCCTTTAGTCCTTCGATAACCGCCTGAATAAGAGCCTGATCCTCGAAAAGACCGTTACCCCAAGCATGGAATTCCTGTCCTACTGTCATGGGCACCGCATCCTGAAGCTGAGTTCTACCCATTTTCAAAACGGCCTCATTCTCCTTACCTTTTCGATGGAGTGATGAAACAAGTAATCTGTGCTCTTTCAGCAACCGCTGGAAAGTAGAGGCTAAAGATAGTTTCACAGCCGTAGGATACACATCATTTGTTGACTGGCCTTTATTGGTGTGATCGTTGGGACTTAGTCTAACGTAATCGCCTTTTTCGTAGCCCATGAGTTCTAAAGCCCTATTGGTTATAACCTCATTAGCTGTCATATTTTGACTGGTACCCGCGCCTCCGGTGATAACCCCAGTTTTGAACTCTTTGTGAAGCTTTCCCTCGATGATCTCCTGGCATGCCGCGTCAATGGCATCGGCCTGAAATTCAGTCAATAGACCCAGCTTCTTATTAGAGCGGGCAGCAGCTTGCTTTATCTGAGCTAAAGCTACCACGAATTCAGGATAAACAGAAATAGAGCGTTTCGTGATAGGAAAATTAACTAGCGCTCTCGCCGTGTGTATTCCCCAATAGGCATCTTTCGGTATGGGTAGTTCCCCAAGTGAATCCTGTTCGATTCTTACCTCGGGGCTTTTCTCTAGTAGAGTTGAGTATTCATCCTTACGGCCTATGGTTTCAATAGGTCGAGTACTCGTATCTGGGATCACTGTGTATTCCTGTCTAAAATCATTCTTACGTTAATAGGTATATCGAGTTTTCGTGTGATAGGATTACACTGATAATAGTGTCAAAGGAACTTACTCAAGTTCCCCGATTCAGGAGGGACTGAGTACCCCATGACTATTGCGCTCACGAAACCCCATAGCTCCGGCATACGCAAGACCGGTAAGATAGAAGGTGCTTCGTACTATAGCGAACTCCTTGAAAAGATCAAGGAAGCTAACCTCTTAAAAAGAGAGGTGAAGTTCTATAGTTGGTACTTTGCTCTAGTCTCCGTGCTCTCATTAGCCGCCTGGGCCGGCATTGTGCTCATGGGAATTTTCTTCCACGGACAATTCGCATGGCAGCTATTGGTACTTCCGGTGGTGGTAATCCAGGGAGCTTTGACTGCTCAATATGCCTTCATCGCTCACGAGCTCGCTCACAATCAAGTTTTCGCTAAAAATAAATGGAATGACTGGGTAGGCCTTGTGATGGCTAACCTTTTCGCAGGTCTTTCCTACGGTTTCTGGTTAGCTAAGCACAATAGACATCACGCTAAGCCCAACATGATCGACGGAGATCCTGACATTAACCTTAGGGTTATCGCTTTCACAACTGAACAGAAGTATGCCAAACCGGCCACCGAACGACTTTTCACTAGGAATCAGGGATGGCTATTCCCCATCATCAGCTTCCTCACCGCCGGTGATCTTCTCATGGATTCCATCAAATCAGTTTTCAGAACCGAAGGCCGCGGAGCAAACCGTCGTTACCTAGAGCTCTCCATGCTCGTTGTTCGATTCTTCGTTCCTGCTGTCATGTACTTCCTGTTCCTCGATCCAATCATGGCGACCATCGCGTTCCTAACCTACATGGCATTCTTCGGTTTCTTCATGGGTAACGCTTTCGCTGTAAACCACATCGGCATGCCTCTTGTTGAAAAAGGTTCCCGCATGGGCTTCCTCGAGCGCCAGGTACTAACTTCCCGTAACATCAAGCCCAGCTGGTTCATGGACATGATGATGGGTGGCTTGAACTACCAGGTAGAGCACCACCTTTTCCCAAGCATGGCAAGACCACAGCTAAAAAGAGCTCGTCAACTTGTTATTGAATTCTGTAAAGAAAAAGAAATCAAGTACACAGAGGTATCTTTCCCTAAAGGTTATGCTTCGGTTATTCGTTACCTCAACACGGTGGGAACCTCAACGAAAATTGATCCGTTCATTTGTCCCATGGTATCGGCTTACCGTCAAACCCCATAAGGTTTAAAAGGTATTGGAGATAAAAGCATCATTGGCTCGAGCGAAGAATCGAGCCCTTGAAAGACTGTCCCAATTCCCATCATCGTGAGTTTCTTGAGCAATGGTGATTCTTTCTCCATTGTTCTGAACTAGATAAGCGGTAGCTACTCCATGGCGACTTCTTACGTAGATTTCGTTGAATCCGGGACGATCGGTTAGCGGCGCTTCCCAAACATCAGGAGCTCCCCAGCCGGTTCTCTCTAGTTCGATTCCATCGAGACTAACTGTTCCATCATTGAGGTTGTTATACATTTCTTTTAGTTGAACGTGCGAGCGACTGTCTTGATCGAAAACGTCCGGAAATTTCTCTTTCGCTTTGTCCATGGAGCTTTCAAAAGCATAGGCGAGAGCCCGGGGAGTAACGGTGCCATCACTATCGTAATCCTGTGATTCAAAGGTTACTTCAGCTATGGTTTCTCTTTCCTTGTCAAAACTCGCTACAAACCATGCCTTCTTATCATCGAATCCAAAGTAGGCGGTTTCTTGTCCTCCGAAAATTTCACTCGCTCCGTGGTAATAAGCTGCATCATAACTGTTACGGTCACGTTCAAAACTGATACCGTTGAGTTCTAAATCTCCATAGGGGAACTGACCAATCAATGACTCATCTCGTAAATCTCTTTTTGCTAGAGCCACTAAACTGTTGGAGCTCATTGAAGCTTCATAGGCATCTCTAGCCTCTTCGAGCGAGTCATAGTGATTTTCCTCACCGAAAGGGCACTCGTAAACTGCCCTACACTCCCCGGTGTTACCAGTTTGTGGGTTTACATGAAATCGGTTCATCGTTCAACTCCTAAAGCTTAGTTGATTTTCTAACGTCATAATCTGAGTCATTTAGAAAGAGCCTGGAGGAGTTATTAGATTTATGTACCATATTACGGCTGAAGGACCTAAGCGCTGTTCAGCTAAGCCAGGAAATTGCCCTCTAGGCGGCGAGCATTTCGGTTTCAAAGAGGATGCAGAGTCCTCTTATCTCGAATCCTTAGTACAGAATAATGAAACTTTTCCTCCGAAAAAAGATGAACTTGATCTACCTTGTGCTTTCGGCACCATGCGAGTGAAAAATGGCGACCTTACGGATGTCAAAAGCCGCACGGCTCTGATTAGTGGGCTCTGTGGTTCACTTGCTTTAGCTGTTCACGATAAAACCGGTGGGACACCGCACTTCGTCTGCTACGGAGTCAAAGAGGACGAAGATTTAGAGCAGCTTTTCGCGGAAGATGGAAATGTTCTATTAGATGTCGCCACCCACGCTTTGGTAGAAAGCAAAACTAAACCAGGAACATATCTTGATTCCTACGGTCAGAAAACATTAGCGGATCTTCAGAATTTCTACGGGGATGACATTCGAGTTATTCCCGGTAATAGAGCTATGTTGGTAGCCTACAGTGAAACCGGAGTGCCTGATATTCTCGGGAAGTTCGCCGATTCTGTGATCGACCTGGATTCTAAAGGCAAAAGTTATGATTACGATGACTTTGATTTGGATGACCAAGATTTTGAAGACGATGAATAAGTAACTCGTCACTAAGCAAAATAACAATATACAACTATAATAGATCGTTCTCGCGTAAGGAGTTTTTATGAGAATCCACATGACACCGGCAGGGCCAAAACCCTGTTCGGCCACAAAAAGAGCCTGTAAATATGGAGAGCACTACGATTCTCAAGAGGAACTTCAAGCAGCTTTAGCTGAGACCTTCGATGGAGTAAAAGGTAACATCAAGAAGAAGAAAAAAGATGTTCTTCTCGAAAAATTCAGAGTTGCTCCATTGCCTGATCAAGCGGAACTTCTACAGAGACTAACTGACGCCGCTACGGTGAATGGGCTTGTGGATGTATCGGAAAGAGAGCTTGAAGAGGCTAAGGAATTCTATTCCCTTGTGCTTCAAGGTGAAATTCCAGAGTCATTCCCTGAGTTTGACCGGCCAGAGGGAGAATACCATCCTTTGGATTTCGCTTTGCATAATCAGCTCTGTGAAGCAGGCCTCTACGGAAAAGTTACAAAAAAGGTGGCGAGAGAGTTGAAAGCTGAAATAGGCGCAGACGCCGTTGTCCTTGATCCCATGGCTGGTAAAGGCTATGGAGTAAAAGCATTGAGAGAGGTTGGTATCAAATCAATCGCCACCGATGATAACTCATGGGATATTTCAGAGCAGGTTGAAAATCTAGACGCTTTAGCGAGTGTAAGAAAGTATGGAAAAGATTCAACTCATGTGCTTCTTTCTTGGCCACCAAACAATGATGACATCGACCTAAAAGTTTTGGAACTTTGCCGCAGTGAATTCCCCCATCTAACCGTAATAAACATCGGTGAAAGCAAAGGATGCACGGGCTCTTACGAGTTCTGGGACAATGAAGAGCGCGTGGAGCAGAAAACCTCGCTTGCTTATCCCACATCTCCGCAACTTAGAGATCGCATCACCTTCCATAAGTGAGAGTTTTCGATCACTTAAAATTCGATTAGTTCTGATCGTAGAAGCTCATTTAGATATTGGTACAATGAGTCAGACGAACATCAAGGATTAAGGAATTCAACGTGGCAAAAGTAAAGCCCTCAGAGATTAGCTCGGCTATTGATTTTGGCGATCTTGTTAAAGTACCTAAGAACACCATCGACCCAGAATTTCCTGTCGAAAAAATCAAGCCACGTGTGGAGAACATTCGATTCTACTCGGATGTCGAACGTGACGGCCTAGAGGATTCCATTCGTCGTTACGGCTTCACTGAGCCCATTGTTCTTGGTCCGGATAATGTCATCGTTCACGGAAACCTTCGCTACGATCTAGCAAAGAACGTCTTCGGGCTTTCCACGGTGCCCGTTGTTATTCTCAACACTGAACTCAAAGATGAGAGTGTTGGGTATCCTCTAATCGCTAATCGCCTCAACGAGTGGTCAACATGGAACCACGCCGTAACTGACTTACTCCTTCTTCAGGAGAAAAAGATTCCTGCCCCCAAGCGTGAAAAGCGTAAGACTTCCAACGGTGAAGAAACTCGTCAAAAAGTCGGCATCGACTGGGAGGCTGACGAAGCTCTCGGGGCTGGCAAAATGAGCCTTCGCACCGCTCTTCGTAAGCTCGGTTGGTTTACCAACGATGTTCCAGAGAGCCTAACCGCCAATTCATTCACTCTTGAGAAGGTTGCTGAAGAAATCGTCTCTCGTGAGCGTTCACAGATCTACCAGTTCAACCCTGAACAGCTTCTTTTTGTGGCTCGTACTCGTCGAGCTCTTCTTCGTTACTTCGAAGACCCCAAGAATGCTGCGCTCAAGGAAAAAGATATTCCTAAGGACAAGGATCCAAAGATAGCAGCTGAGAAGCTTGCTACAAAAATCGCTGAGCGAGCTGACTACTATGTCGCCATCGCTAAGGATATTCGTGAGTACGACTTCGATCTCAACCCAGACGGTTCAAAGCTAGAGCGTCGAGCCGAAATCGTAGAGGCTATCATGGAAGTTCTCATAGCGACAGCTGAAAAGGTTGACCCTGAACTTCGAGGTAAGACGAAGAAAGAAATTGCTGAACTAATCAAAGCCAATAAGGTTTCTGTTCCTGCTAGAGAGTTCCAGCAAGGCATGAAAGCTCTCAACATCTTCGACATTATCAATGCTCCAGAGGACGAGGTGCAGGAATAATGGGAAAAGCTAATGTAACCGGTAAACCACCAGCGGCAACTCGATTTGCCCATGATCCCTCACGCCCTCCTACTTTAGAGGAGCTCAATGATCCCAATAGTTTCTATGCGCCCAAGCAGTTCCCGCTAAGCACATTCTACATTTGTTCTCGTGGACGTGCGGATAACTCCACCACCGGAGCTCTTCTCGATAACCACGGAATCCGTAATTGGTTTTACGTGGTGGATGCTTTCGAAGAGGAAGCTTACAGAAAAGTTTACGGAGATAGAGTTCTAGTGGCTCCTGCCGAATATTCGGAACCTTTCGATCCGATCACTAATCCAAACGGAACAGACTTCCTAGATACCTTCCAGCCCTACAGCGAAGAAAGCTTCTACAAGCTCCACAATTTGGATCCCGAGGATGAGTTTAGCCAAGAGCTAGCTGAGATGTACCTTAAAGACAAGCCTGGAACCCCGGCCTCCAAGCGGAACTATGCTCACGATTACTCTTTGGCTCACGGTGAAAAGTGGCACTGGATTCTAGACGATGACCTCCTCTACTTCGGTAAAGAGGGTCACGGCCGTAACAAGATGCTCCCCTCCGATTTCGACATTGGTGAAGTTCTCGGCTACTTCGAAGAGTTCTGTAACACCATCGACGGTCTCGGAGTCTCGGAGCTCGACAACTTCGGACTCTCATTCAACCGCGAGAAAGATGCCGATGTGCTTTACAACGTAAAGTGCTATACTTTCATGCGTATCCGTAACGGCACAGGAATTCGCTGGGCCGGCCGCTTTAATGATGACGTGCTTCTTTGTGAGTCGTTCCTCAATAGAGGTTACAAGACACTCTCAAGCAAGGCAATCACTTGTCTCACTAGAGACACTCAGGTTCACGGGGGTGGGCTCACCGAGCTCTACAAATCTGAAGGTACTTTGAAGAAGTCCATGATGGTTCCTAAGGTCAACCCTAGAGCCAGTAGCACCATGGTGCGCTACGGACGAATTCACCACCTCACCGATTGGGCTTCCTGGAAACAGGGACGACTCTAAATAGATATTACTTCGGTAGGATACTAACGGAAGAACCTTTGGGCTCAATCCGATAGCCAATACAACAGAATAAAAGTACAAAATTCAGCTTGCGTCAACTTTGACTAGAGCTTCGGAGAGAGTCAATAAAAGTTAGGAAAAACCATGTCTCTAAACACAATCACTATGGGGACCTTCGATGTTCCTCACGTAGGCCACGCCCTATTCTTAGCTAAGTGCGCTACCCTTACTGACCATTTAGTGGTCGGCGTATCTTCGGACGATTTCGTAGAGCGCTATAAGGGTTTTCGTCCGCTTTTCTCCGAGCGTGAGCGTGTGAGCTTCATCGAGCGCCTTGGCTATGAAGCCATCGTGACCGACGGAGTTTTGGATGATCGTATTCTCAACCTCGGATTCAATCACATCATCATCGGTTCCGACTGGCTTCGCAAGGATTACCTCCCGCAGATCGGTGCTTCACCGGATCTTCTAGAGCGCTACAAGATCTCGCTAAGCTACGTTCCTTACACCGATGGAATTAGCGCTACCGAAATCAAGAAGCGCGTTGGAAAGCGTGTACTTGAGGTTGCTATCAAGAACCACCGCGATGGAGACAAGAGCGAAGAGGCTATCGAGCTTCTTGAGGCAGAATTGGCTACACTCTGAAGTGGACAACCACAGCTTTGTAAGTGGGAATGAGACATTCAACTTCCAAGGTGATTGGATCAAGTTAGCTAGATCAGAATCATCCGCGGCGAAGCTCCATAAGGAGAATGCCTGGTTCCAATACTTCAAATCCTTGGAGAGTATGCCTTTGATTCTTCCTAGGCAGGTCTCCTTCTTCAACAACCGCGTACTCATGACCTCGAGTATCTACGGTGAATCCGCTTCCGAGCGCTTTCTCAACGATAATTTGTCCGAGCGCGAATTCGGGATTATCTGCAAGGCTCTTTTAGAGTTCCAGAAGCTTCCGGTTGAAGAGGATGCTGTAAAACCTAGCGGTTCTCTCTATGCTGGTCGTGTGGAACGTTTAGGTGCAGCTCAGGATATTAAAGAATGGTTCAAACCTCTTCTAGAGAATATCCCTGAGCTCACATATTCTCACGGAGATTACCATCTAGGTAATATTCTCCTCACCGAGAGAGGTGTAGGTGTTGTGGATCCGGGAGAGTACCCGGTATTCGACCCGCGCTACGATTGGGCGAAGCTTTACCACTCTCTCCGTGGTTACAATCATCTCATCGAGGATGTCAATTTCATAATCGACTCCAATATAGAGGCTAAGTTCTTTGAACACTGCCCGTATCCTCGTGAAGAAATTGAGAAGCTCACCGGTTTCCTATTCCTCACCATGCTTCCTCTTCACCAGCGCGGTAATCAGTTGAAGATCCTAAACAAAGCCAACGAGATTCTCGAGCCTCTGGGTCTACGTAAAGTATATCTTTCGGATTATTCAGCTAAGAGTGAGCTTTACGTGGATTTCGATGGGACCATCGTTTCTCTTGAGAAAGATTTCATGGAGGGTGAGCCCAATGAGGAGCTCATCACTGTTTTACGTGATTACTACGAAAACAACAAGCGCATTGTTATTTATACTGCTAGAGGTATGAAAAGCAATAATGGCGACTTGGCGATAATTGAAAAGAACGTTAAACCAAGAATAGCAGAGTGGCTAAGACTTCATAATGTGCCTTACCACGAGCTAATCGTAGGAAAACCGTTCTGGGAAATTCTTATTGATGATCGAGTGAAAAATATTGAGGATGTGAATAGTTGGATATTCTAGTCACCGCCGCCGGAGAATCAAAACGCTTCGGAGGGCAAGATAAATACCTTCTGGATGTCCTTGGGTTTCCCATGCTTCATTGGGCGCTTCGCTCCATTGGAAAATCAAAAGGTCACAATGTTGTGATCGTGATTTCCAAAGAGGAAAATAAAGCTCAAGTTGAGAAAATCGCTAAAGAGGCAGGATTCCCTGAGGTCACCGTAGAGATCATCGAAGAGACCACCGGCCAGGCTCATACGGTGCAACAATCTTTGAAATTCCTAAAAGGAAGAGCATTTCTAGTCATCCCAGTTGACACGGTATTAGCTGAACCTTTAAATACTCGTGGGCTCTCTCGCAACACCATCATCACTTTCCCGTCAAAAGATTATAGCTCCTACTCATTCGTAAAGCTCGATGGAGACAATGTTGTTTCCATTGAGGAGAAGGCTCCAGGAGATTTAGCCACCGCAGGCTATTACTCTTTTGCCTCCAAAGAGCAGTATCAAGCGGCCTGGGATCTCATTGACCATGGGCAAGAGGAATACATTTCTCATATTTACCAGAAGCTCATCGAGCTAGGTAAATCAGTAAAAAGCCAAGAGATTCCCGCTAATTCAGTTATTGATCTCGGTACCCCTGCTAAGGTAGAAGAAAACCTTGATCGAATTTTTGAAAAGCTATTAGCCGATGTTCCTAAGCAGCGTAGTATTTCTTTCGATGACCTGAAGAAAGAGCTACAAGATGTCTCCTACAACCCGGATAACAAGTTTGTTCTTGATCTTCTAGAGAGCCACGTAGACAAGCCGATTAGTGATCGAGTAGGTTTTGGCAGTCTTGTCCATAACTACAATTATAGCTGCCGCACTATCAATCAGCTTCTAAAAGAAAAAGACCTCTCCTGGGTTACATTCTTCCTCTACGATACTGTAGATGGACCTTATTCTCTCTGGCGTTATCTCGAGTCACGCCTGGGAGCTAACTTGGTGGTCATCGAAGATTCAGCGGACATCAAATACAAGGTGCCTCACAAGAGGCAAGCCATAATCGACCACTTCACCGCCATAGGTAAAGAGTGGACAGTGATTTTTGACGATGATTTCTCTTGGAGAATTGCCTACAAGAAGAACGGTTCAAAAACCCCTAAGAGTAGAGCCGTTGACTTCCCACTAGCCGTGAAAATGATCGCTTGGTTAGCTGTGGAGCAGGATTACGATTTCCTTTGCACAGGTACTAACACTCGTCGTATGCAGTACGTGAAATACGGTCCCGTGATTAGTAGGCCCGGGGCTATCTATTGGAACTTCTTCCTCATGCGTAACAGCGTGCTAAAAGAGCGTGGAATTAGATTTGTGACTGACCGCCAGATCCACGAGGATCTAGCTATGAGTCTAGATATTGCTAAGAGTAGCGATTCAGCCTATGTGCTTTTTCTGTATCAAGTGCCCTCATTCGACTTCAATCAACAGTCATTAGTTGATCGTGAAGAGGAAACCGTGAAATATGGTGAGGGATTCTGGGATATCAAGATTAAACTTCAGGGTGGCATGGAGACTAAGTTCTTCAACATAAATCGTCAGAAGATAGCCGAACATAAAAAGCCCGAAAAGACCAAACTTATTTGATCGTAAAACAACGGCAGCTAATGATCCAGAGATGGTCGTAGCTGCCGTTGGCTTGTATTCTAAGCGAGTTTTAGGCGTAAGCTGTGACGTTGTTAGGCATAGGAAATATGGAGCTTAAATAGCCTCTGATGAAATTGATTTGAATAGTCTCAATTCCATTTATCTTTCCAACTGACTCGTCCAGCATTACTTGAGTTGAAGTAATCTACCTGACCATTTATGTCAGAGCTCTCGTACTGCTTAGCTAAATGAGAAACGTAAGCCTCTAAACGATTAGCGGCTTCTCTTTGGTTTCTACGGAAACTATTCTCTCCATCAGAGACCCATTCGGTAGGAATTGCCTCCGCCTTAGTGGCGCCCCCAGGCTTGTAACCGATGTTTACACTGATCGAACTTACCCAAGCACCATCGTTCTTTTTAACTGAAACGTCAATCCACTTAGGTAGCTCTCCAGCAGCTTTCGCTTCACCTACAAGCTTACGAATTCCAGCAGCCGCTGCGGTTTGACCAATGAAAATAGATTTACCGTCGGCGTCCTTCTGTCCAGCCAAGGCGCCGATGAATCTACGGCCTCCCATGTAACCCTGATCGTCATTGGCCTGCGGTGGCCCACCGACCTTAGCATTTTCAACTTCAGGCACAGTTGCGAGAATTGCCTTGTCGAACTCAGCAGCCGTATTTGGAGCTGGGAAGCTTATTGGTTTAGGAGCTCTCACGGACTTTTTTGGAGCTGCACTCTTCACCGTGCCTAGCGGGGTCGAGGGGACGCTCAAATACTCAGGATTTACCGAGAGAGAATCCTCGGGTTTTCCGCCGTTGGTGTTATCCTCAATGTAAGCTAGAAGCTCTCTACGAGCTCCATAAATTTTGAAGCCATCGGGTTCAATAGCCACATTGAGTTTCGGATAGGAGCCATCGGCAAATTTACCTTTACCATCAACCACGGGCTTCTCTGCTCCGAGATCCTTCACTAGGAAAGGGAATTTCTGCTGTGGAGTTTTAACCCCTGCAAAAACACCGCTCTGCTGCTTCTCGTAGGAAGCTCTAGCTGCCTCGGCTGAGGTGAAGTGGGCATCCTCCCCACCGAAGGGACAGGATTTTTCAGCTCGACACTGACCGGGCTCACCTTTACCGTTGATGTGAAATTTAGCCATTTCTTTTCTCCTAGTCAATCTCAATGCCGAGGTCTTGTAATTTGTTTTTAGCGTTAGTCATCTTTCTATTGCGAGACGAGTGGATTCTAGCCACCTGCTCCATATATACCGGATTCTGTTCCATGGTCCAATGAGGCCCGGATTGAACAGTGTCATTGTAATTAGCGATGTGCTTCAAAGCTAATTTCTTGTCTTCAGCAGACAGTCCTTTAAGCTTTCTAGCATCCGTAGAAATGATTCCGTTTTTATCTCGACCCAAGAGCAATTTTCCCTCAGGAGTATGACGAACCGAAGATTCCTTTGATTTCTTAGTAACCGGGCGGAAGGATAGGCCACCAGCTACAGCTTTGTTCACAAGCTCAGCGGCTTTAGAGGCGTCTTCTTTCGTTGAGAAGTGAATATCCTCGCCACCGAATGGACAAGATTTTTCTGCTCGGCAGCGTCCAACCTCACCGGTTTTGGGATTTATGTGGAACACGGAATCAACTCCTTAGACTAAAAGTTTTCTAACTAAATTAGAAAAACCTCCATGCGTTATCACTTGACTCCAGACGGTCCTAAACCATGCTCAGCCACAAAAATAGCATGTCGTTATGGCGAGCATTTCGAGAACAAGAAAGATGCTCAAGGAGCCTTTGAAAATGACCTTAGTGAAACAGTAGGTTTCAATGGGCTTAAATCAAATACTTCCGGCGAACTAGCCGCCGAGGTATCTAGAGCCTACGCTCACTGGTCAATAGTGAACGATCATCTTCACAATGCTTCAGGAACAGGGAACGAAGCTGAACTAATCTATTACGCATCCGCTCAAGGGCAACTGGAATTAGCTAGACGCTCCCGTTCAAAATACAACAAAGAGTATTTAGCCATAGCTGACCGCATCAAAAACGGGGAACCTAAAAACTTTGAGCTCACAGTGGACCCCGATGCTCTTGAAAAATCCATAGCTGCCGGTGAAGCTCATCTTCTAAAGGATACCTCCACCTTCTACTTGGAAGATAAAGCGCCCAGACATAATGAGGAGCTTGGACATAAACTCATCGAGCTCTCCCATGAGTGGCTAAAGAATCTTTCACCAGAACAGCAGGAGGCCGTTGGTTGGCTGACTAGTAACGGCTTCGGCATGTCTCAATATGCTCTCGGTATCAAAAATGAGAACGCGGGACACTATTTTGATGGAATCATTGATGAAAATGCTATCTATGATAAGCATGGGGCAGATTACAAAACGGCGGAAATAGAGATCGAGCAGGCTAAAAACGATTACGCGGAAAATTATCTCTCCACAGTAATTTCAGCCTTCGAGAAGGTTCCGAGGCTCAAAACACCCATCGTGATCGCTAGAGGAACTAGTATAGATGAACTTCAGGATATCCTAGGAACAGACACAACCGACACTAAGAGTTTATTCGATTCCATAGAAAAAGGAAAGTTCCTCAATAAAGAGGCTCCCAAAAATTCTCGAATCAGACGAGGTCCGCAGTCCGCCACCGCGAAGCTAGGAACTAGTTCCAGTTTTGCGAAACGACTCTGGGGAAACAAAGTAAACGAGGATCGAGAGATCGTGTTAGCCATCAAAACTACCAGTGTCCCCTCACCGGTAAATGTGAGCGCTTGGAGCACCGGAGAGTATGAAATTTTCACAAACCCACTCAGCAGCTACAGGGTTGTGGGAGGTCGTAGAGGACCTCGAGAATCATTTATTCTAGAATTAGAGGAACTCGCTGCTGGTCAATGATACTGTACAAGTGGAGGGTTCCTAATTTGGACCTTAGGCACAAAACTGCGTTAGAATTGCGTTCTTTGTTGATAGAAGCTATATAACACCAAAACGCACCTAAGGAGCATTACATGCGTAAAGTTGCTCTAGGGGTTTATTCGTTCGTCGTGGCATCGGTAGTAACGGCAAGCATTCTGGCTCCGCCGCCTTTCACTGTAGAGGCGGCTGTCGGACCAGAGACGCCCCAAGATAAATCACAAATTCAATCACTAACAGTAAGCAGTTCGGCTGCAGCGCCGAAAATAGAGCGTGACAGCTATACTGTAGAGTACACACCACCCCCACCTCCTGAGCCCGAACCGGCTCCGGCACCTTCGGCAGCACCCAAATACTCCGGTGGAGGTTCACCCTCCGAGTGGATGGCTGCAGCTGGAATCGCCGAGAGCGACTGGGGCTATGTTGATTATGTAGTCAGTAAAGAAAGTAGTTGGAATCCCAACGCCACCAATGATAGCTCAGGAGCTTGCGGATTAGTACAGGCTCTGCCCTGTAGCAAAGTTCCTGGAGCCGGCGGCTATGATCCGGTAGCAAACCTAACTTGGGCTAACGGCTACGCCGTTGGGCGCTACGGCTCGTGGGCAGGAGCCTACGATTTCTGGATTAATAACCACTGGTGGTGAGACGGCTTAGGCTGCGCTCTAAGCTTTTCGTTTATATCTGCATGGTACGATTGCAGAACAGCGATAAACTCGCTTAGAGCGCAAGCCAGCGCCTCTCAATGGGCATTGGATTCGATAAGTTCACGAAGATATGTTATGATTGAACCGTGTAACTAGAAAGGAACAATAATGCCTACATTCCCAGGCTTGGACATTGAGATAATCCGTAATCAACCGGAACTCGTCCGCAGTTCCCTAGTAGCGCGTGGTCTCGATGTGACCCTTCTAGATCAGGCACTTGTAGCCGATGAGACCTATCGTAATTCGCTAACGGCGCTCGAGCTCGCAAGCCAGGAGAAGAATCGAGTCACTAAGCTCCTCAGCACCCGCCCAGCTAATTTTGACGAGCTGAAAGCGCAAGCAAAAGAGTTCGGAGCCAATCACAACGCTCTAGCAACTGAGCGGGATAATGCTCTTGCGGCGCTCGCTGAAATCACCGCGCAAATACCAAACTTGGTCCACCCGGAGGTTCCGCTCGGCGGGGAAGACGATTATGTGGTCCTAAAAACTCACGGAGAGTTTCCAAAGAAAAACTTTGAGCTCAAAAGCCATGATGAGCTGGGCCTCACCCTTGGGCTCTACGATGCGGAGCGCGGAGTAAAAGTAAGTGGTTCGCGTTTTGTGTTCCTCAAGGGGGCCGGAGCCATTCTCGAAAAGGCACTCATCGACTACGCTCTAGCTAAGGCGATTGCCAGCGGTTTCATTCCACTCACAACACCGACTCTAGTGAAGCCGGAGATAATGGAAGGGACAGGTTTCACAACTAAGCACAATGATGAAATCTACTATCTTCCGGCGGATGATCTATATCTCACCGGTACAAATGAGGTGGCTCTGGCCGGTTACCACGCTGGAGAAATTCTGACTCTCGATGAAACTTTGAACTACGTGGGTATTTCGACTTGCTACCGCCGGGAGGCTGGAGCGGCTGGTAGAGATACTCGCGGGATCATTCGACTCCACCAGTTCAATAAGCTCGAGGGATTCATTTACACCACCGTAGGAGACGCGGAGGCTCAGCACGCTAATCTTCTAGCACTTCAAGAGGAAATTCTCCAGGGATTGGGACTTCACTATCGAGTTATTGATACGGCGGCCGGGGATCTCGGAACAAGCGCCTACCGTAAGTACGATGTGGAGGCTTGGATTCCTAGCCAAAATCGTTTCCTAGAACTAACCTCGAGCAGCAATTGCCTCACCTATCAGGCTAAACAGCTTGACATTCGGGAGCGCACCGCAGAGGGAAACAAAGCCGCAGCAACTCTAAACGGCACTCTCGCCACCACTCGTTGGCTTGTTGCTATTCTTGAACAGCACCAGGACGAAAACGGCAACGTGAAAATTCCGGAGGTACTTCTTCCCTACACCCACGGAATCACCGAACTAGTCGGATAATTTCAGGCGATTAAAGCTTCCTGTTTTTCAACGGTGTTAGCCCAGCTAGTCGGTCCCTTATCAAAATTGGGGACCGGCTTAGCTGGATTTGCTGCAATAGTTGTTGGAGCCGCGGATTTAGCTCTGTGGAAACTCCCACCGTAGCCCTGGTAAAGTGAGATCGGTACAACTGCCTGACCAAGAACGTAGCCTTGAGCTTTCAAATTGTCATAACGTGACCCGGGCTTTGAGCCTTTCTGAGTGAAAGGGGTTCGTGTCCCATCGGCTGCCACGGCGGAGAATCCCTGATTGGGAGCTCTCATATTGAAATTCACTAAACCGAGGAAATCACCCTTGGACGAGTAAAGACCTCTTACTAAGCCTTCGCCCGGAGCGAGCTTTATTCCATCCACAACTCTCGGTTGAGTTACTTCATAAGCTGTTTTTGCCAGAATGTATTGGGCAGCCACATCTACATAAGCTTTTAGCGGCTTCATTTTCTCTTCGATTGCCGCTCTGTCAGCCGTCAGCTTAGCTATTGTTGCGTCTAAAGCGATGCCCTCAGGGGAACCTTCGAGTTTCTTTCCAAGTCCTTTTTTATTTTTGCGAGCAGCATCGAGCTCGTCGGTGATGAGTTCGCTATCTTTTCTCAAAAGGGCAAAAGAAACCGTTTCAGGATCGTTCTTTTCAACGGTGTCCATGTAATCCTTGAATTGCTCACGGGGAATACTCATGAGGTCTTCGTGGCTCATGGGGGTAAAAGTTGACGAACCGTAGCTTCCGGATTTGTAAAGCTTCGTGAGAACATCGCTAAAGTTCCTTGGTTCCACTTTCTTCTTAGGCTTAGCTAAAGTCTTGTGAGCCTCAGCTTCCATTGCGGTTTCAAAAGCGTTTACCGCAGCCTCTTCGGAGGTGTAGTGGTTTTCGCCACCGTTTTTACCACCGAAAGGACATTTACCGTGCTCGGCAGAGCATTTTCCCGGCCCATTGGGTCCCACATGGAATACGCCGCTCATAGAAACTCCCTCTTCTATGGAGTTTCTAAAGTGAAAGATTCAGGAGCTGTTTAGATATTTGTCTATGGTTTACCACATTCATCCGGTCACCGGAACCCCTGCGCTTTGCAGAGCTGAAAAAGGACATTGTCCTTTCGGAGCTCATCAAGAGCATTATGCATCGAAAGAGTTAGCTCGCGGGGCATTTGAAGAGCAGATGAAAGACGAATTGCTTTCAACTCATAAGCATGATCCAGAACTTGCTAAATCAGTACGAGAGCTTTTTGATTATCATATTCAGAACAGTGATGATCCAGATGTGAAATCTCTTCTTGAGTATACTAAAGAAGAGTTAGCAACGGCCGATTCAGTGGTAAAACTCAATAGAATTTCAGCACTTTACTACAGCGCCGCCAATGACCTCGATGACGACGAGAACACAGCTGAAGCTTCGGATATGGTCGGTGTAGTCGCGGAAACGCTGAGGGAACACTATAGAGGGTTCAGAACTGGTCTAATCAATAAGGACCTCCTCGAAGATGAAGAGGGCTATGTAGCCCCTCGAAGAGAGTTAACTAAACAGACCCTAGAGAAAGAAAGACAGCGTAACCTAAACAATAAGCTAATAAATTCTTTAACTGAAAGCGGCCTTGTCAAAACAGAAGGCTACCAGGTCGCTATCGTTAGAAGTGACGAAAGCGAAGAAACATTGGGAGAGTTTATCCGCAATACTCCCAATGATGCTGTTTTCTACGGAACCACGGGAATAGCTAAAAATGACGAAGCTAGAAAGATAGTAGAGGCTAACGGCAATGCTCTTGTCAAAGCTTTCACCGTGGACGGAGAATTTTCTGCACCTTTGCAAATGTCGAGAGACACAAAAAGGTTACCGGAAGGTTTTGTCTATCTCGCCGCCGGAGCTGAGAGTAATGTATACCTCCACGAAGCCACCGGAACGGTTTATAAAATTCCCCATAGGGAAGCTATTACTAAAGATCGCTTCGCCGGAGGAAACGAAGAAGACAAAGAGAGAAATTCACTCAACGCGGTTGTTTTCAATGCTGAAGCTGCCTATAAACTAATAGATAGGAAAACATTAGCGAAAGATTACGGAGCTGAATATCTCACCACCTATTTCCTCTCCCTCAATGACGAATCAGGTAAATCGGTCGGAATTATCGTCCAGCCGTATCTTGACGGAGAGCGCTATATGGATTACTCATTAACCAATGAAGAGCGTTATGATCCTCAGGTAGCAGGGGTTAATGACATCCACGGTGGTAACGTAAGACTAGACAGAAAAACAGGCAAGCTAGTATTGTTTGATTGCCTATTCCATAATGCCTTCTGACATGAGATACCATCTGAATGAGAAAGGCCCTGCAATTTGCAGGGCCAAAAGCGATGATTCATGTCCCCTCGGAGCTAAGGATTCCAGTTCAATCCACTATGAGACGAAAGAACTCGCTCAAACAGCTTTCGAAGAAAAGTTAGCGCAAGAACACGGAGGCAATCTCACAGCCTCTAAGAAAACTCCTAAAGTGATCGAAACTGAGTTTGATCCGTTCTCCCTAGTCGAGGATCCTCCCGGGGCAAAAAGCGGTACCATCGTGAGAGCTAAAGACGGTACTCTACTAATAGTCTCCGACAATGACACTTACAATGAGTTCGGCGCCTACATGGTAGGAAATCTCACCAATGAGCCGGAAATAGCCGCAAAGCTCCATAAATTAGATCCTAGAAAGAATTACCAGGAAGGCTCATGTGATTCACTGTCATTCGCTCTGTTAGAAGCCAACGAGGACATCGTGGCTGTGGATGAATTAGTCAATGAGAGTGGGGAAATGTGGCATTCCATAGCTCGTCATAAAGACGGCTACTATATTGATTCCTTAGGGAAGTGGAGTGAGCAGGATCTTTACGATTATTGGGAGAGCATCGGTATTCGTGAAGACGAGGGTGAGTTCTCTTTCAAATATGATGTCCATGAAGAGCCGGGCAAAAATCCCAATTTTGCCCCTGAAGATTCACTGAAACCTTTAGTAGTTTACTTAAATTCTCTTACTAAATAGTTCCTTTTTGAAGTGGTTCGCTTTGATATAAGAACCGTATGAGAAACAGAAAGGCTTCGGCATGAAAATCAAGTCGGCCAGGCGTATTGAGCCTGAGTTGTCCCGCTGCATTGAAGTAGACTCTCCAGATAGACTCTTCGCAGCCGGTGGACTCTCCGGGCAGTCTTTTCTCTCTCACAACTCTGTAGCTCAGAGAAACATTGTTTTCGGTTGTATTCTACGTCCTGACAGCTGGCGATTTCTCGGAATCGACCTTAAGCGAGTAGAGCTCTCGGTTTATCGTTCATACTCCAATGTTGTGCTCGGTATCGCCACAACACTTGAGGATGCGCTCACCGTTCTTCGATTCGCGCAACAAACAATGATGAAGCGCTACACAGAGCTTGAAACACTCGGACTCAACAACTTCCTGGATCTTCCAAATAAAGGTCAAGCATTAATGGTTATGGTGGACGAGGCCGGTGAGTTGCTCGGTTCCTCCGGTGTGAAGTCCCTTGCCGGAAGTACTTACATCCCAAATCTCAACGGCCGACGTAACATGAGCGAAATCCAAATCGGGGATACTGTCTTCGACAATAAAGGAAACTTCACTAAAGTTCTCGACAAGTACACTCCTCTAGAGCAGGAGCAGTTCGATGTCACCATTAAGAATGCTCAATCTGTCTCTAGCGGGAAGCTAGCTAAAGAGGTTATTCGAGCAGGAGCGGATCACTACTGGGTAGTCACATGTCCTGATCCCGAGCACACTGATGACCACACACTAACCACCCGTGAACTCCTGTCAGAGCTGGAACTCACGGATCCTGACAAGACGTGGAAAATAAAGAGAGTTTTCACCGGTGTTCAGAATAACATTCAGACACTTCCGGTGGAGCCCGAAGTTTTGGGACAGTATCTCTCTGGACAAAACACTCTCTCCAACGAAGAGCTAGAACTTCTAGGTCTCGAGAAAAATCAACGCACTCTACCGGATCTATACTTATACTCATCGGTGGATCAGAGATTAGAACTTCTCCATGGAATCTTCGGCTTCTACAGTGAAACCCCGATTTTCACCACCGAGGATCTATATCTAGTTCAAGATATTCAAAGATTGATCGTTTCACTCGGTTTCACACCTCGATTGAAAGAGAGCCCTTGGGGAATCGAAATTTCCTATGAGGATATTCAGGAGGATTGGTTCGAAATAGACAGCATCGTTCCCATCGAAAATGAAGAAAGTTTCGAGGAACTTTTTTGCCTAAGGGTAGATGCTCCGGATTCACAGTTCCTGTGCAGTGAGAATTTCGTTACTACCCACAACACCGACGAGGGTAAAGAGCAGGACATGCTCAAAGGTGAAGCCTCCATGATTATTGGTTCCGTCGCTCGTCTAGGTCGAGCCGCCGGTGTCCACTTGATTATTGCTACCCAGCGCCCTGACGCTACACTAATCCCCGGTGAGACTAAAGCTAACCTCGGTGTTCGTCTAAACTGTGGTCGCACAGATTCCAACGCTTCATCTATGATCCTTGGTAACGGTGAGGGAAGCCGAGTGAAGGCTAACCCGCGTGGACGTTTATATCTATCTATCTACGGTAGAGGCGACCACGGACAGGGTTTCTTCGCTGATCAAACATGGATTGACGAATATCTCGCCTCTAAGGGCCTCAACCCCGATGGTACTCCACTCTCAAGCAAGCAGTCACGACTTGCGAAGCTCACCGACTTCGGTTCCGACTTCGGAGAGGACACCGACTTGGATGCCAAGTCTGGTATTGACAACTCGGCCATCATTGAGCAGATTCGTCAAGAAGAAGAGAACGGAATTTCTAGAGGCTCCGGTGATGAAATCGACATTGACGAGCTTGTGGATGACGATTCAGAGGATTGGGGATTCTCCGATGACGGAGAGACTTCTGAAGAGCCGGTTGCCCGTTCTGACAATTGGGGCGGTTTAGAGCTCGGTAAGAGCACGGAAGATAAGAACAGGCGTCCGGAGGATGACTGGGATGATGAACTCGATGACCTTATCAATGACAACTTCGACGGAAAAGAACAAGAGTAAGTAGTAATCGCTATCTTTTTTACGAAAAGTTACAAGAATTTCAAAAAATTTTAGCTATTCCGTTAAAAATTGACTTTCATTTCAACCCTAAGTGAAAAGCCTAATTTTACGCGAGATTCTAAGGTTATTCATTACCAAAAATCGGTTCTAGCTACACGATTTTGGGTCTTTTTAGCGCTTTCTTTCAAAAAAGTTTGATTAAAAGTTGTATTGTTTGAACTATTCGTGCGATAATCCATATATATAGGTCTGCAACTGCGGAGCGTTTACTTCGTTTTTCGCTCAATAGCTGCCGACAAGTATCGCCAAAAACCAACGAATTGAAGGAAATAAGAACAATGAATAAGATTTTTCAGTCGGTGGCTGCTCTCACAGCTGGTGTGCTTGTCACTGCCGCTTTGACCGCAGGTGCCGTTCCCGCATTCGCCGAGGAACTCCCTCCCGAGACCGGTGAGACCACGACCACAGAGATTGTTGTCGATGAGACTGTCCCCACAAACGAGGACACCACTGCCAACGAAGAGGTTGTAGTCCCCGAAGAGGTAATCCCGGAAGAAGCCGCTCCCGAAATTGAGGTTGCTGACGCTAACGTTCCTGGAGAAATCACGAACCTTGCTGTTTCTGTGAACCAGCTGAGCGCCACCGCAACGTGGAACGCCGCTACTGTTGACGGAGGTGACGCAGACGCTATTCGTTATCAGGTGATTGTTTCCTCCGACACTGAGGTTGCCAACACTTTCGACACCGCTGAGACCACAATCACCGTCAATGAGCTAGTTGCGTTCTCCACCTATAACATTACAGTTATTGCTTACAACGAAGCTGGGGAGTCTCAGCCGGTTATTTCAAGCGATTTCGTTGCCGGTGATTCCGCCCCTAACGCGGTTTATAACCTAAAGGGTCTCGTGGCTTCCGGAAACTCCGGGCTAGATGTTAACGTTACTTGGGAAGCTGAAAACCCCGAGTACATGGCTGATGATGTCACTTACATTGTTGACACCTACAATGGCTCAACTCTTCTCGACAGCGCTACACTCACAGACACGAATTACACTGTGAGTGGAGTTGTTAGTGGTACAACCGTAACCATCAATGTGACCGCAGTCTTCAATGAGCATGCCTCTGAACTACGAAGCATCAACGTGCTAGTTCAGCCCACCGTTCCCGGCTACCCCACCCTCAACGCTTACAATGAGGGAACAACAATCTACGCAGATTGGACAACCCCCAATGATGGTGGTTCTGCCATCACTGGTTATATCTTCGAGATTCTCGTCGGCAATGAGGTTGTTGTTCGTAGTGAACTAGGTGCACTATTCCACTTCCGAACTACCCCCGGTCTAGCACCCAACACGGCCTTCACCGTAAAGGTCACCGCCATCAACGCGATTGGCGCCGGCGAAGCAGATCAGGTGACAGTGGTTACTCCGGTAATCGTTCCTACGGCTGCTCGTAATGTTACCTACGCTAACGGAGCAATCAACTGGACTGCCCCCACCAGCAACGGTGGCGAGGCTGTTTCCTACGCTGTGAGTGTGTTCAACTCGGCTCAGGAACTTGTTGAGTCCGGTGATGTAACCACCACGAGCTACGCTCTCACTGAGACCTACCCGGTAGGCGATTACACCGTGAGCGTCACTGCCTCAAACAGTGCTGGTGAGGCTGACGCCGCAACCGGAAGCTTCACGAAGATCGCTGTCCCTTCGGCACCGACTTCAGTTAAGCTAGCTGTTAGCTCCACCAATTCCCTCACCGGAACTTGGAATGCTCCAGTAAGTGGTACCGGTATCACTAAGTACATTGTTGAACTCATCAACGTGACCGCAGGAACCTCCACCGTGGTGGAGACCACCGCAACCTCTGCCAACTTCACAAACCTTGCGGCTGACAGCGAGTTCACGTTCACCGTAAAAGCAGTCAATGATGGAGGAACTAGCCTCGCTAGCGCCGCTGCTGATTCTGTATTCACCGCCCCGGCCGCATTGAGCGACCCCCTTACAGAGGAAGAGGCAAAGGAAATTGCTGCTAACACACCGATTTCTTACACCCTCGAAAACGGCATCATCTCGTTTGATGTTTCCGCTGAAGAATGGTACGCCGGTGTTGCTTACTCAACTCCCACCGCTCTCGGATGGGTTTACTCCTCGGCTACCGGCCGTGTGAGCTTCGATGTCTCTAGCCTCCCGGCTGGAAACCACACATTCCTGCTTTACAATGCAGCTGGTAATGTGGTCGGAGGAGCAAGCTTCGCTATTGCTGGAGCCGTCACCGGCACTGGAACCACCACTGGCGCACTAGCCAGTACCGGTGTTGAGGTTGTTGGTTCAATCGCAATTGCCGTGTTCGCTCTTCTCGCAGGAGCCGCACTATTGATTGCATCACGTCGCCGTCGCGTTGCGGTCACCGTCGCCAACTAAGAACTAAACAATAAAAGAGGCCCGCCAAATTTGGTGGGCCTCTTTTATTTAAGCGAGTTAGATATTCTCTATAATCTTGGAGATCTCACATGGCTAAATACCACATTTCAAAAGATGGTACACCGCGTCCCTGTGGCGCCGTGAAAGGGCAATGTCCCTATGGTGAAGAAGTTCACGGTAACTTTGATAATGATGTCGAAGCTAGACAGTTCGCTGAAGAGTATCTGGAGAAGAACCACGGTCTTTTCAATGAGACTCAGCCGGTTCATCCTAAGCCAGCGGTAACCGTCGGGGAACTAGGTGGACCATCGGCTCCAGTGTTAGCAAGATCTAGTGAATTCCCCGGAACTTTCAACGTGGATGAAAACGGACTTAACGAAGCTGGAAAACATTTCGATGAGATCACCGGCGGCACCGTTTCACCCATGATTAGAGACCTAGCACTCAACATGGCAGCGAGTGACATCCGTAACGGCCATGAAACTAGAGCCCTGAGTAACCTAACTAGTTTCATGGATCTAACAGGTGCCTACCGTATTTATGCAGCGCTAGTAGCTGGTTCAGAGGGCAATAAAGTTTAGTAGATAACCCGTGAATAACACAACTACTTTGAGCTGAGTAGTTTACTTTACGAGTTAGAAAGGGTCATTAGAATCACACTGGAGATCACAATGACCAAGTACCACATTTCAAGCGACGGCACACCACGCCCTTGCAGTGCAGATAAAGGCCACTGTCCTTACGGCGCCGAGGTCCACGGAGAGTTCGATACTCCCAACGATGCTCGTAGATTCGCCGAGGAGTACCTCGAGCGTAACCTTGGTCTATTCGAGGCTAACTCCCGTAAAGCTGGACAGGTTGCTCGTGAGCAGTCCCAGTTTAACAAAGACGGTGGAGACGATTTCCGCTCACTATCAGAGGCTCAGATTCGTGAAGCTCTCCTAAATCCCGGTTCACCTATCGCTTTCAACGAAGACGGTTCTCTTTCCACCCCTCCAAGTGGTTCCCTCCAGGATCCCATTGATCTAGCTAACCTCAAGCCTGAAGATGCTGAAAGACTACTCAAAGCTAACAACTACAGTGACGAGCAAATTGCTAATCTCAAACGTGACTTCGGGGATCTTGCGGATAAGGCGCTTATCACAGCCGCCACCGCCGAGCTCATGACTGGTCCTCCACAGCGCCACGTGCGTTTCAGTGAAGATCCTGACGACAACTACAGCTTCTCCATGACAAACTTTGAAGAGGTCGGACTCTCAATCGGTTTGCTCCAGGAGGACCCTAACTCTCACTTCATCGTACCAGTGAGTGACCCTAAGGCCGCTCTGTCTTGGATGCAAGTATCCAATCCGGCTAACAACGTTTTCCAGATTCAAGAGCACACCGGGACTAACCGTCTCTACATGCCTCAGACCGCCAACAAGAATGTTCAAGGTGAAGCAGGCCGTAAGCTTGCCCTTCTTTCAGACATCGTTGGCAATAGTTCATCTTCAATCGAAGATCTCGCTAAGAGCAACGGAGATTTCCGCCGCCTACAGCGTGATCTAAGAGTTGAATACAAGGACCTAGAAAAACTCCGTACCGGAAACTACGGTAACGGTAGAGATGGTAGCCCGCTAACTAAAGAGGCTTACGTAGCAAGCATCGAAGTCAATGGTCGCGACTGGATGGTCCGTGATTTGAAGCAGACCGTCGGCGTTGACTCATCCGAGGAATCCTACGGTGCTGCCGAGCTCAAAGGTATGAAGCCAACTCAGTCTGGTATCAGTGTTCTTCAAGTTCAGGGTATGGCTAACGCTACCATCAAGAAGTTCGGTGACAGAGTCTTAGCTGAGAAAAGCTCACTCGAAGCACTTCCAGCAGGAGAAAGAGCAGTTCGTGTGCAGCAGCTCCTTAACGAATCCATGGGTAAGGCAACCATTGTTACTCGTGACAATTACATTCTAGATGGCCACCACGGGCTAGCCAAGGCTGCCCTAATGAACTCAGCTCTTTCCAACGGTACCGTCGCCCGTCGCCTTGAGAAAATGGGTGTAAACTTCCCGCTCCCCAGCGAGGCAAGACTTCCCGTGGTGAAGTTAGACATGGACGGTGGGCAGGGCTTTGACGCTCTCACCTACTGGACAGAAAAGAACGGATTCCCTGTTTCAGGGATGAAGTGATAGTTTCTTTATGACTGTTTACCATTTAGGCAAAGACGGTACACCTAAAGTTTGCAGAGCGTTAAAGAACACCTGCCCACTCGGCGGCACCCATTTTAATTCCCTCACCGATGCTAGGACCTACCTAGAAGTAACCTCGGCAGCCTCTGCTGAGAGTGATCGAGAGCTCTTCGAGAATCTCTTTACTGTGGCGCAAAGACGAAGAATGTTTGTCCAGCATCCTCCCATGTCCTACATTCACCCACTAGGCACAGTGCTAATTTCCAAACGCGGTGACCTATGGGAGCTGGTGGCAAGAGAGCAAACAGGCGGTCCGTTCTCTCATAAATTTACTCTTCGTAATAGACGCTCTCAAAAAGAGGTTGTAGTCAACACGGAATACGATAGAGGCCCGAGAGAAAAAGCTCCTAGTGATTTCGCTCAACTTCTTCCCCACTGGTTCCAAGTGGATGGCCCACCAGACGCCTCTGGACGCAATCTGGCGACCTTCCGCAACGGTAAGACAGTGCTGAACGATGTGCTTCTAGCTAAAGTTAGAGTGTATACTGTAGAAAATGAGCTTGATAAAAACCTACCACGTTTTGGTGATGGAGATTACAACGCTGAACGTAGCGTCTACGGACGTTTACTCCAGGAGGAGAAATTCCGTTACCTAGTGGTTCCCTCATTTAAGAAAGCCGAGCTCGAAAATCCAGAGAATTTAGATAAAATTTCTTTAGCGCTCTGGAATCAAGCCGGACGAAATAAGGATTCTTGGGAGAGCCTCGGAGTAAAAGAAAAAAGGGATTTACTTTTCTCGGCCAAGGAAGTCAAGCAGGCTGAGTTCGTGACGAAAAACGGTTCAACAAGCTTCACCAATAAGGATCTACGACCGGATCAATTTGATAGTTTTCTTCTTCCCGGAGGAATTCCATCCAGTTCAATCGCCGCTTTCAAAAACGGCTAATATTTGACGCAAACCTACCAAAAAGGCCTGGACAACAACTGATGAATTTTAGTTGTCCAGGCCTTTTTGGTGGTTTATTGACGCGAACCTACCATAATTTCGTATTCAATAGTTCACCCGCTATTTACTTAATGTGTTTTGGCGGTTATTTGACGTAAACCTACCGTAGCCAGTTATGTTACTTTTCAGTACCTAAATGCTCGCGAATATTAGCAGGGATCTTGTTGAACTTATCTTCTTTTACTTTTGTGAAGTAGTCCGAATCATCCGTTTTATTGCGTTCATCGCTGTAATTTACGAGCCAAAACCAAGGCCTTTCCTCCCAGGTAGGAAGGAACTCTCCGTGAGCACGTAATTGAGATAAAGTATGCTTCAAACCATCTCGAACATCGTGGTAGCCGGCCCAAACATCCCCGTCAGTTAGGTGTCCACTCGAGGTGTGCTGCCAAAAATTCTTTGTATCGTTTGGCCGCCAGTTGTAGTAGATCTTGGTGTTATTCACTCTAGCACCGTTATAAGACTCAACAGTAGCTAGCACACCATCTGGATTCCAAAGAACTTTGTACTGCTCATCCACCACTTCGGAATCCGGATACCAGGCCGTGCTCTTGAAAGTTTCACTGTAAGCCTCTTCAAAACCTAGTTCTTTGTAAATAGCCAGAGTCTCATCGAAGCTAATGTTGTAGTGAGTATCGTTGGAATCCTTGAGAAGTGCCTGCTTCTTTTTATTGTGAGACATATGCAGTAGCATTCCCAAAGCTGCGGTCTCTTCATCATCCTTGTAGGATTTACCGGTGATCTTCTCAGCACCGCCTAATGGATCGAAATTCAGAGTGTTTTCAATCATATCCGCGATTGAGTTCTCTTCCTCACCTCTACTAACAAAGGACGTGAGAAGATCTAACTTCTGCTGGTTTTCAAAACCTTCACGAGCAGCTTCAACACTGTCATAGTGAATGGCGTCCTCACCGAACGGACAATTACCCTCTGAAGCTGAACAGCGTCCCGGGTTACCTGTCTTCGGATTAACATGATACTTAGCCATAATCGACCTCCGCTAAAATTTCTAACTTTTCTATTTAAGTCGCGCTTTTACTTGACGAATTTAGCGGTGAAGCCACTCGGGCTCATAAACGTGAGTCCCAATTTGGTGGCTTTTTGAACTTTGGCGGAAGTTTCACTAGGATCACCGATCACATAGGTAGTGTCAGCCTTTGGTCCCGAGTGGAAGGTACCACCGTTAGCCTCCACGTAATCGACCCATTGACCACGATTGCCAAAACCAGGAGGAACGGAGCCGGAGATAGCAAAACTAATTCCACTTAGATCCACGGCGGTGGGTGACGGTGCCGGTTTAGCGGCTCCCTCGCCAAAGGTTACTCCTGCTGCCCGGAGCTTGTCGATGAGTGGGCGGCGCTGCTTCAAACCTGTATAGATCTTTTCGGCTTTAATCTCACCGAACCCGTCCATGGCGGCAATCTGATCCTTAGATGCAGCAAGAATACCATCGAGGTCACCGAACTTACGCTCTAGATCCTTTGATGCGCTTCTACCGAGAAGGTCAATTGCTAGCGCCGGAAGCATTTTCGCTAACGGACGAGTTTTTGATTTCTCAATGTATTCAACAATGTGGGTAGCTCTCTTCTCTCCCAATCTACGAGGGTTACCGTTTACGGATTCTCCTAGCTGAGAATCGGCTAGCTCCTCCATGGTCAAGCTATAGAGGTCAGCCATATCTAGAACTCGCCCGATTGAGTTGAGGTACTCTAGGGAAGATTCACTCATGCCGTCAATATCCATGTAGCTCTTGCTAACGGCCGTCTTCAAAGCGAAGAATTTACGGGAATCACAGTCATTGTTTGGGCAACGAAGAGTCCGCGGAGGCCAGATCTTTTCCTCTTTATTGAAGCTCAGAAGAGTTCCACATGAGGGGCACTGATTAGGAACCTGAACCTCTTCGGTGCCTTCGGGATTTGAGATAACAACTTTGATCTGCGGAATGATCTCGTTAGCCTTCTCGATGAGAACAATGGAGCCCACGCGGATACCCTTAGTAGCTACCAAGTTGTAGTTGTGAAGAGAGGCGTTCTGAACGGTGGAACCGTCTAGTTCCACGGCACGAACTTTCGCCACCGGAGTCACCTTACCGGAACGTCCCACCGTGATGCTAATGGAAAGCACCTCGGTGGTGGCCGTGGCAGCAGGATACTTCCAAGCTACCTGAGAGACGGGGTGGTGAGATGTGTAACCCATGGATGAAAGAAGTTCCGCCTCATTGGTGGGCTTGATGACCACACCGTCCGTGGGGAAATCGAAGTTCTCTCGAAGCTTACCGAATTCATGGACAGCCTCCATGAGCTCAGCGTTGGTGTTGAAACCACTCAAAACTAGGGTTGGGGTAGCCTTGTCAGTGAACTCATCAATGGAAACGAAACCCTGATCCCCAAGTTCAGTGAGCTCATCCGGTTTACCGTTCTTGATAACCGAGTAGGCGGCGAAGGTGAACTCAACGGGATAGTCGACACCACTCTTAGCGGCCTTCATTAGTCCCGTGGCCGAGTTACGAGCATTCTTAAAGCGTTGGCCAGTGCTTTTGAATCTTTCTTCGTCCACGGCTTTGAACTGAGAGTTAGTGAAGAAAAGCTCACCGCGAATCTCGAGAGATTCCAACTCAGAAATAGTGTTCTCTAGCCCCTTGACTTTTACCTTGGGGTCCCGAATGAGATAAGTGGTGTCCTCACCGTGGGTACCGTCACCACGGGTGGAAAGCCTAAACAATTTTCCGTTGGCATATTCCGCAGCAACGGCCAAACCGTCCATTTTAGCCTGGAGGCGGAAGTCCTTGGCGCCCGCAGCGCGAGCTTTGTCAAGGAAAGAAATAAGGTCTCTTTCCTCTTTAGCCTTGGCGAGTGAAAGCATGGGGAGAGCATGCTCAACTGTTTCACCCTCTGCCGTGGTTCCTAGAGCCGGGTCATTCTCAAGAAGATTGAAACCCTTAGAGCCCTCGGCGAAAATATCTTCGTAAGCACCTGAATCGGCTAGCTCCTGAAGATACTCAAGTTTAGCATCGAACTCCTCGTCCGTGAGCGGGGATTCAATACCTTTTTGGTAGTAAGCATCCGAAGCTTCGTAAAGCTCATCCACCATGGACTGCACCGTCTCGGGGGGAATAGCTATGGTGTTCTTCTTCTTAGTGAGCTGACCGACTCGATACTCGTCTGCCATGAGCTCTTCTGCGGCAGTTTGAGCAGCTGCGAATGAGTCGTAGTGCTGATCGGCACCGCCTAGAGGGCAATTACGAATAGAGGCTGAGCACGGTTTAGCACCGTCAGGCGTTACATGAAAAAGGGTACTTGATGACACGAATTTCTCTCCTAGAACGGTGTTTTACACATCTCTATCTTATCAAAAAACTTCATTAGAAGATATATAGGGAAAGGGCGGCGGTTACTTTCAAAAACGGTTATATTGCGGTGATATAAGGTAATCCAACACAAATGTATGCTCGTCAAGCCAGACGTTGCTCAGGAGTTTAGTTGCATGAAAAATCGAACAGTTATAGCAGTAAGTTTAGGTATAGCGTTTTCTATCCTAACGACCTCAGTGGTTCCCGTTTCCGAGGCAAATGCGGCGGACGGCCATAAACAAATCTCAGCCTCCGTAACGGCCAGCAATAAGATTAAAGTCAAATGGAAACCGACCACTGGAGTGAAATACTACCAGGTGAGAACAGCCGCCACCGCGGACGGTAAAATAGAAGTCAAGAAATACAAGACGAAGAAGACTTCACTCACTGTTAAACCCACAAAGAGCGCCTCCGCCGCCTCCGGCAACTATACTTTCGTTAGGGTTTACGCCTATAAGAAAAACGGGAAAATAGGTATTTCTTCCTACGTGAAAATTCGATTGAATCCAACTGTTCCACAGGCCGATGCTTCCAGGACCTCCGTTGCTACTTTCAACGTGAGGACCGCAGCTGAAGAGACCAAAGGTCACACCTGGGCACAGCGACTACCTGCCATAGCAGCGCAAATAAATTCCTCCGGTGCAGAGATTATAGCCGTTCAAGAGGCGGGAGCAGTCATGGATAAAACTATCTATGGTCCTTACAACTACGACATCGACTGGCAATTTGAGCAACTAGAAAGAGCAGTGGACTCAAAATATGAACTAACGAATAGCCAAACATACGGCGATTATGGTAAAGAAGGCACCCGAATTCTCTATGATAGCTCCAAATACACTTTAGGCGCCACCGGGGTAATTGATCCTGGACACACCACAAAGGCGCTCACCCGCTGGATTCCTTGGGCTGAACTAATTGACTCAACCGGTAAAAAGCTCTATGTTATTTCCGTTCATCTGGATAACCGCAAAGACACAGGCAAATCCAAAAAACTCTATGAGCTCAGAAAAGAGCAAACTCGTAGCGTGGTGGAACTAGCTAAACGTCTGGGAAGCGGTGGGGCTCAAGTGATTATAGCCGGGGACTTCAATAGCAACATCTACTCAACTCCGGATAACGGAGCTCAAAAGGTCGCGGTGAATGGTGGTTTTTATGACACCTATGCCACAAAGAACAACATCAATGAATTTTACTTCACGGCTAATCCTAAGTGGACCAAACCTAAGAAGTCGGCCTCCAGGACCGATTACATATTCACCTACGGGCTGCTGAAAGGCTCCTACTCTTATAAAAATTTCATAGTGAAAAGTGGAGTAATTCCTTCGGATCATTATATGCAGCTAGCCGTGCTTCCTTACTAAACATGGGTGTAGATTAGGCCGTGGGAGGCTACAGATCAAAGCCTAAGCGAGCTCCATGGTCATAACGAACACGACCAAGGCGTAGAGCGTAGAAAGCTTAGAACGCGAACTGCAGCGATGTTTTATGAAACTCAGGATTCGTAAAGCTCATCGAAATAAAGCGGATTAGGTGCTTTAGAACGAGCGCTATCTAAAGAGGCAAAACCAGCTTTTACGGCTTTCACGAGCTCATGTTCCATGGTGGTGCCGGTGTCTTCCATGTACTGACGAATACCAAGCACATCGCCCTTGAGCACCATTTGCTTCAGTTCGCTGTTGATTTCAAGAACCTCTCGAACAGCGGTACGTTTCTTCCCATCCGGAGATTTCACGAGGGTCTGAGTCATCATTCCACGAAGGTTATCCGCGAGGGTGGCAAGAACTCTAAGCTGCTCGTCACCCTCGTACATGGAGCGAATACGGTTAATAGTAGCGGGGCAGCTCGTGGTGTGCAGAGTCGAAATAGCTAAGTGGCCGGTCTCCGCGGCACGAAGAAGCTCGTCGATCTCTTCACGGTTACGAACCTCACCCACGAGGATGATGTTAGGAGCCTGACGCATGGCGGAGGTCAAAGCTGCGGCGAAGGTTCTAGAGTCCTTACCAACTTCACGCTGAGTAATATAAGCCTTCTGTCCGGGCTTTACCCCATAAACGTACTCAATCGGCTTCTCAATGGTGATGACCTTCTCAGCTCTAGTCATCTGAATCTCTTGAACCAAAGAGCTCAAGGTGGTGGACTTGCCGGAACCGGTAGGACCATTTACTAGAACCAAGCCGTTAGGAAGGTTGACCCAGTTTCTCATATTCTGAGGAATATCCAGCTCATCCGGAGTAGGCATGGTAGCGGCGATCACACGGAACACCATGAAGATATTGCTCTCTGTTTTACCCACGGAGAGACGCAGCCGTCGCCCCTTGTACTTACCGGACTTAACAACATAGCTAGTATCGAGCTCTAGCTCCTCAACGAAACTTTGCTCAAGAACATTGGAGATAATGGTCTGCTGTAGACGAACCGTCATGTTAGAGTCTATTTCACCAAACTCAGAAATACGTCGAATCTCACCGAGGACAGTGAACGCAACTTCATCGAAGGGAGCAAGGTGGATATCCGACGCTCCGGCCTCGATAGCCATGCCAATGACAGCATCGAGATCGAGGTTAGAACCCTCGAAATCCATCTCATCCTCGAGGGATCGTGGTGATGAATAATCATCAATGGATGCCACCGGAGCAAGGGGCTCATCCGGCTCAAGAGTTCCGAGAAGATCTTCTAACGAATCAGTAGCCTCATAGCTGTACTCGTTATCCGTTAGAAGATCCGCCGGATCAAAAACTGTCTCTGGCACCGTTAGCTCAGGAATACCGGAGCCGGTCTCCACCCCGTCATAGTCAATCTCCCCGAGAAGAGACTCAAGGTCCGGCATCTCCGGCTCCTCCTCTTTACCGCTAGGTAGAGAGGTCGGCATTGAGTCAGGAAGCGCTATTGATTCTGGAAGGTCTGAAAACTCAGGAAGTTCAGATGGACCTTTAGCCTTAGGGAAAATACCTAGCTCTTCGTCGTCATCGTCATCAAGAAGAGGATTACGATTGTCAACCATGGAGTCACTTTCAAATAGGGATTAATGCAAAACCTATATCAACCCTCATACGAAAACATTGAATAGATCACCGAGGAGCAAGCCACCGTTTCATGGCGCTAAATTGCTCAAAAGTCCACCCCTCAGCGGCATCCACATGAATGAGCAGAGTATTGCCTCTCTCTTCAGCCCAACTTTGCGCGTCCTCGTGGAGCTCATCATCCACCCAAATGAGTGGAGCACCACGAGCGTAATCATCCACCCAAAGCTTCACACTAGAGAGCTTCCAGCTCCGGTCCCCGTAATCATCGAGAGGAATATGGGGAATCGGCTCTGACAAACCTATGAAATCTTTAACAAGATTAGCTTCATCCGCCCAATTGCTAACCCAGACAAATTTGGCTCCAAGGGCGAGCAATTCAGCACCCCACCGCGGATGATTCACGGAGTCAAAAAGGCCACTATTCCAATCGCCCTTAACCCCGACAAAACGCGGATCAGCTCCTAAACCGGAGGCTTTGAAACGGTTCAATGGTCCATCAATATCCCAGAGCACCAGAGGCGGTTTATGAAACAGCCTCTTTAGACTCAATTTCACGCGGACTCCAAAATAAGTAGATTACATGTAGTTCCCATATCGTAAGCTTCAGGCACCAGTTTAGAAAGCTCTTAGGAGGTACCACCATGACAAAATACCACATCAACCCAAAAACGGGTAACCCCGGAGCGTGTTCAGCCGCTCCCGGAGCCTGCCCCTTCGGCGGGGAGGCCAATCACTACGAAAGCGCTAGCGATGCCCGCAAGGCTTTCGAATCCGCGAACACCACGGCCCCGGCGCTAGCTAAGAAGCCTGGAGTACGGCTAGAGAATAGAGCAGCGAAACACACTCCGGCGGCCACCTGGTCAGCGTTCCCAGAGACCGCTACCGATGAAGAACTAAAGAACGCTTCCGCCTACGCCGTGGTAAACAACAAGTTCGTAGCCATCACCGTGAAAGATACTCGTAACCCAGAGACAGATTTCACTAATTTGAGTGACTACGATGGAGCCGACTACCTCCACGTGGGAACTAAATCCTACCTCATAGGAACACCGCAGGGAAACTTCATCAAGGTCTCCTACACCGCCGCCGTGGACGCTCAACGAGATGACTCATGGGAATTCAGCCCGGAAATTTCAGCCTCCTACGCCTACTACAAAACTTTGGTGGACTTGAAAGCGAACACTCCTCAGGACGAAGTGAAACACCACACGGTGGACGATGAATCCATCACTAGAGAAAAAGGGCACAACTACGAGAGAAACGCCTACGATCATTACTCAAGCTCCTCAGCCCGCTCCGTGGCCGTGAGAGCCCTCAACGAGCTACCTCGCCCCTACGACATCGCTCGAATCGCCAGCCTGAAGAACTCGGATGTGAAACTTCCCAAAGAGACTATCCTCGGTGACAAGTACTTCCGCCACGCCAACCCAGAGGTTAGAGCGGCCACCGTGGCCCGTAAAGAGTTCCCAGCTGAAGCTCAAGCAGAGGCCCTAAAAGACTCAAGTTTCACCGTGCCCATCGCTCTAGCCCAGCGCCCGGATATCCAAAAAGAGCACATCGAAACCCTGCTAGCCATGGATAACCGTTGGACTCAATCCGACAATGGTGACTACGGAACCCCGAGATACCACCTGGTGAAGAACGAGAAACTACCTCTACGACTAATGAATAAGCTAGTCAAGGAAGGAACAGTTATAGACATGAGAGCCCTCCACAACAATAGAGGCCTTCCACCGAAAGTTCGTGAGGCACTCGAGGCAAGAGCTAAAGGGCTAGCTCTCCGCCTGTGGTAAACTCCCATCAATAAGTAAAAGCCCGGTGATCGTGGTACTCACCGGGCTTTTACTATTAACGGACCTCTACTAGATGGTCCACAAATCCCGGCCTTTGAACACACCATCGTTGGTCCAAATCGGCACAATCTTCAGCTTACCACTCTGGTAAATACCAAGCTCCTTAGCCACTTTCTCAAGCTTCTTAGCCGGACCAATGGTCTTACACACCCAGATAACCTTTTCAAAGATTCGTTTATCCGCCGCATAAGCCGCCAATGTCTTCTGGTATGAACTAATGGGCTTATTGTTGATCTCGATCTCCACAGCGATGGACCGCGGCGCACCATCGGTACCACGTGGACGCTTCACAACCAGGTCCGGTACGTGGTACGCGATACCAACGGACAACGGTGGGAACAACGTGAACATCCACTCGTTACCATAGATCAATTCCGGTGATGGCACCGCGTTGCGGTCCGCATCCGCCCACTGCTTGAACTGCACATCCATAATATTCATGAGCTTCGGACGGAACGATGCCGCATCCTCAAACAACTTCATCTTAGCGAAGCTTGAAAGAATCTCCAACTCGGAGGTCAACTGCTCTCCCTGGATAGGAACACCTTTCATATTCACTCGGTTCTTCTCAGGGAAGTCCGGAAGGTTCAACACATTGAGCTTACCACCCCAGAGATTAGCTGCCACGTGGTTCACCGTGAACTGGTGAGGGAACATGGAATAGGTCAACCGTGAGTCCGTCACCTTACGCACATCGTAACCGGACACAATCAACCCGGGCTCAGTCAAGAACCAGATAGCATGCTGAGCATAGATCTTCCGTGAGTCCACCAGCCCGTTAGCTTGCATCCGGTGGAGGCGGTCCAAAGTGGTCCGCGGAGACTCACCGAACAACCGCGCCATGTGGGAATGGGTACCATAGCGGAACAGTGCCAGGAAGGAGAGCATCTCAGTCATCTTCTCATTCAAAATGAAATTGGCACCGGAACGGTAGGCCACTCGAGAATCGAACACTCGTTCCAAACGGTCCAAACGCTCCTTCTTCTCAGCCGGTGTGGCAAACTGATTCATGGGCCCACCGAGAAGATCAGTGGTCCTCAACCCCTCACTATAGGCAGCTTTACGACTCCCCATGTTCTTGAAGAACTCAACTTCCTTACCAGCAAGTTTACCGGAGGGACCAGCCTTAGTAAGACGCTTACGATCCTTTCCCTGCTCAGTCCGAGTTTCCCCGAGCTCATTGACATTCACCGTTTCAATCGGCTTCTTAACAAACTCGGACTTGAACTCCTTAGCATCCGATTTAGCGGCCTCCCGCACACGGATCTGGCCCTCACGCTCAGCCGCCACAACCTCTTTTGTAGAGGGGGCATAGACCACTCTCTTGTCGAACTCCGGATCCAACCCCTCCGGAAAGAACCTACGAGGCTCAGCATTAGCCGCTATCTTATCCTGTAACTCCGAAAGAGAAGGCTTATCAGCAGGAGCTGGAACCGCCGTATAATCCTCTTCATCATCCTCAAGTAGTGGATTAACTACAGAGGCTGGATACTCATCATCGTCATCCAGCAGTGGATTAGCCGCCCCTGAACCATCGAAACCCTCGAACGGAGCGAAGTCGCTCTCATCTAAATCATCCCGATCCATGATCTCCCCGGTGACTCCGCGAATCAATTCCGTCTTCGAAATCTCCTCAGAGGCACCCTCCCACACCTCTTCATCATCCTCAAGCAGTGGATTAACTACCTCGTCCAACCCCAACTCGTCATCCGGGAATAGGTCACCCAATTCAGATTCCGTGTCAACTTCTGTTGATACGACCTCCGCCGACGAGGGTTTGCTCACAGGTTCAGGAACATTTTGCACAGTACCCGCTTGCGTTTCCTCCTTTTCCTCGGAGGTCCCCTCCCCCTCCGCCGCGGGAGAGGGCGCGGCGTTCTCATCACTCGGTGATTCCAAAGAGGGCTTACGCAGGACGAACGGAGTGCGGATCAACCCGGGACCCGAGGACTCTGACTCCTCGGACTCTTCTAAAATCAACTCATTTTCAAAATCATCCACCGAATCGAACTCATCAAAATCATCGCCCGCGGGGGCCTCAGATTCTGAATTGACTGGTTTTCTGAAATTGAGATTACTAAAATCGGCCATGGGAGCCACCACCAAACTGTCCGAAGTTGTAGAAGGATGGATGAAACCGGGTGGGTCTTCGGAACAAATCGGTGTCCATACCCCTTTAAACACCTGAGAACTATATCGGATCTACACCATAGAAAACGCTGCGCGTAACTTTCTACGTGGTTCTAAAGCATAGAAAGGGCGTTCCTAATGCAGAACCAGCTTGTTTCGACCTATACCTATATATACTGAAAGCGCGCGTATGCGAACAACTAAAGAACCAAAAGAACCTCCAGTATGTTCCAACTGGACTCTCGCTAACGCTCGAGTCCCCTCCTCGCTAACGCTCGTCGGTAGTAGTGGGAGCTAGCGCTCCCAAGTCTGTGGTAACGTTCTCAAAGTTAGGGAAACCACTACCGTGGTGCAGGACCCCGCAGCGCCGCTGCGGCCCTCGCTGGCGCTCGGGGCTCGAGCCGGTGCTCAAGGGTCGCTGGACGCTCCCCTCGAGACTCCGCCTCATCGCTCTCGCAGCGTAGCTGCGACCGACTCCGTCGGAGGCCAGAGACCCCAGTGCGACACGCACTTAAGGAAACCTCTGGAAGCTGCTGGAAGTTAACTGTGTGACGCACGTAGTGCTCCTCGGCGAAGCCGACTCACCGACGCGGACCACCCGCGACAAGGGAAGTGACACACGTAGGCTGAGAGTGAACATGAACAGTGTGTGACACGGGAGCGTAACGCGACGGGAATCCTAGCGTGGAGTGAGTGCGACACACACTCGAATAAAGCGAGCAGGTGGAGTGTGACACGTAGCTGAAAGCGGAGTGGCAAGGAGTGTGACACTCGGATACCGAAAGGAGTAGAGAGTGTGTGACACGTAGAATCCAATCGAGCATCAGAGAAGTGTGACACGTAGAGTAGCGGGAGCACGAGGTGCGACACGTACAGCTGTGAGAGGCTGCCCGAAGTGAGAGAAGCAGAGTGTGACACGAGAGGTCCAATACCAGGGGCGAAGCCCCTCCAACCCCCGGCGGAGCCGCCACGGCGAAGCCGTCCAAGGAGAGAGGCAGTGAAGAGGAGAGCAGGTCTACTACCGAGAGACGGTACCACGAAAAACTGTCAACATGTGTATACGGGAGAGTCAGAGGCTGTGGTGCGGTTCAGGTGACAGGCGTGAGGAAGAGATTGGGTCAGGGCGGAGCCCTCCGAGGTTAAGGTGAGTAGGGAGAGGAGAAAAAAGGGTGAGTGAGTGGAAGGGAGGTGGAGGCTGGTGGCGGGTTGGAAAAGTTGGGGAGGCCCGGGCGGTGGCTCTTTCTTTTTTCGAGGCGGAGGATGAGTCTCCACAGTGATGGAGAGACGCTGAGCGCGAGCGATGAGTCCTGGTGACCTCAATTTTAGGAAGCTTTCAGCGGTGGGTGGGGTGGTTTCATAGCGGAGCTATCCAGGGGTCCAGGAGTCGCTTGGTGGGTGACGGGGAATCCGTCTGGGAGGAGACCGTGCCCCAGTGCACGGCCGGTCCGCGGGGGACGCGAGAAGGTTCTCTCAGCTGCTTGCAGTCTGAGACCTCTTCGAGCTAACGTAGTATATTTGGTTGGGTGACTGTTCATCGGTAGATGGATAGTTGCCTAGTGTTTAGGGGATTATCCTCTACTGTGAAGTGGTGCTAGGAGAAGTGCTAGTGGTTTTCTGTAGGGAGGTTTTTCGGATTATTCTGCTACTGGGAGGAGCGCATTCATCGGCACGGTGAGTTGGTTTGGCGAGGAAGGCCAGGGAGGTAGTTCTTTTTCTTTTTGGTTTGGTTCTTGGGGGCGCTGTTTCTTATCATGGGTTGGCAAGTCCCCATCTAAAAGGATTATGGTCTTCCTTTTACGGGTTGTGGTTGAGGAAGAAATTATTGAATAATGTTTGACTAGTACAGTACTTCCATGTATAGTTGGTTGTGCGAATGATTCGCAAGTGGCCTTATCCGTTTTGAAAGGTAGTATTGTGGTTATCCCTATTATGGTTCCGATGCCGACGAGTGGCTTTGATGGGCCGTTGCCGGACCGTCCGAGTCGTGGGTTGACCGTGGCGGGGGTGGTGGCCATGGGCCTCTATGGAGCGGCGCCGTGGACCGGTGGATTCTTCGCGGTGACTGTGCCTGGGCTGTTGGGGTTGACTCTCGATGGTTGGGAGGTTGGACTGGTTGTTTCGAGTTTTGCTTTTCTTTTTGGGCTCGTCGCTGTTGCGAGTTTGGTCACTGCTCACATTGCTGGTGGGGTTGCTTGGTGGCGCTGGGTGCTAGTGGCCCTCGCGGTGGTGCTCATGGTGTTCTGGGCTCCGACGGTGATGGCGGCCTCGAGTCAGCTTTCCGGTTGCGTGGATCAGTTGAGTAGTTCATCCTACGAGAACTATTTGCCCGCGTTCAACGAGACCATCGTTGCGGCGGATGCTCGGGAGAGCTTCGTGTGTGCTGCTGTCCGCGGTGAGTAGGTAGTTTCCGTTTCCTAACCCTGTAAGTGAAGCCCGGTCCCGATTGTTTTTGGGACCGGGCTTCGCGCATTCATCGGCACGGTGAGTTTGGTGCGGCGAGTGAGGCCGTGGTGAGGTTCTTTCTTTTTCTTTTGGCTTGGCTCTTGGGGACGTATTCCTATCATGCGTTGGCGAGTCCCTCCCCCGTGTAGTTGTTTGCGTTGCTTAGGTTTGCCCCTGGCTACAAGTGGTTCTAGCTCTATTGGATATTTGTATTATATAGTGTACGCTTTCATGGGAATGTGTGTTAGGGTTTCTCCAGCGGTTGCCACGGGGGCGACCCAGGAGGAGGTATTGCTATGAGTGTGGATGAGCTGTTGGAGTTGCCGGTGGGCTCTCTCGTGCGCTGTGAGTTTGTTGAGGAGTCCGGCTCCGTGCTGGTGGAGCATTTCATGCGGAGTGGGGATTTGTATTTCCACGATTTCGTGGGGAGTGTGAGTCCCGGTGAAGCGGATGCTCATCAGTTGCGCGGGGAGATTACTCTTGTTCATCGTGCTGTAAGTGCCTGAGCTAAATTTCCGGGCGGCGGCCGGTTATTGTGCGGATTTTATTGACTCCGAGGTGGTTATGGTGTAGAGTGGTCCTATGACTATTCGTGTGCCTTTGACTGTTGAGCAGCTTGAGTTGCTCCCGGTGTATTCTCAGCTCCATGAGTCCCTGGTGGACATTTTGACGGAGCATGGGAGTGCCATGGAGGCTTCGGCTGTGTTTGCTTTGGAGGATGCTCTCCTGGCGGCGTTGAAGCCGAGTGAGTCTCGAAGTGATTTCGTGGAGTTGTCCATGCTTTCCTCTGGCGTGCCTCATTTGATTCGGGCGGTGGAGCGCACTTGGGCTAATTCTCGAGTGTTCGTGGATCAGTTCCAGAATCCCGAGTCCCTCGGTGTGAGCCTCTCCATGGTTATCCATGAGGATACTGCTACCTGGCCTTCCCTTGCGGATTCCGTGTTGGATTCCTCCGGAAAGATCGTTGACCCGCTGGTGGTGAAGGGGTAGTGGCTGGGCGTCATCGGGCTCCCACGGTGGGAGATGTGATTCGTTTCGGGGATCGGGTTCTCGTGCTGCAGAGCAACGGCGCCTCGGTGGCCGGGGTTTCGCCGCATGACTCCTGGCAACCTACTATTGTAATTGGTGATTTTTCGAAGTGCGAGGTCCTGGCGACTTCGCTGGATGCCTACCGTTTGATTGAAGGGGAGGACTCCCATGAGTGAAGTTTTTACCGTGGAGGCGGCCGCTGCCGTGGTGCGGAAGCCGGAGGTTTTCGAGAACGAGACCACCATCTTCTTTACTCACGAGGTTGATACGGCTTACGAGCCCATTGTGCTTGCCATGGCTCGGGCTATCTACCAGCACGATACGAACCGTGAGCATGAGTTCCCCACCGGGAACGTGGAGGTGGATGACCCTTATCTGTGTCGGGCTGACGATGCTCTTCGGGAGGCGATTCCTCTGTTCCGCGAGAAGATTGCGGGGGAGCTTCGTGAAGCGTTTCCCGGGGAGGCGAAGTAGCCATGGGCAGGAAGAACACGCTGGCTGAGGCTCCCTATAAGGAGGTCATCACCTATGTGGATGAAGCTGGAAACCATGGGAATACTCCTCGGTATCTCCACCATGAGCTGGTCTCCTATGTGAATCCCGGGTCCACGGTGGAGTGGCGCCCCAATGTGCCGTTCGTGGCTGAGCTGGAGCTGGTGCGCTCTGCTCGTGGGCGCAGTTCGGTGACTTTCATCTACAGGGATGTGGTGAGTGGTATCCACTATCCGCTGTTTGTTTCGGCGGTGGAGGATGTGCTTCGTAATTGTGCCATCGCTAATGGACGGGTCACCGGCTCCTGGTGGGTTGTGAAGCGTGGGACTAACTACGGTCTCGAGCTCCAAGAAGCCGCGGTGAGTGGGTGACCATGGCGTTCCATGAGCAGATTGTTTCGAGTCGTGGGTTCGAGGTCGATGGCGGTTTGGCGCCGCTGTTGGAGGTGCTCTGGGCTCGCGGGTTCGAGACACTGTTCTCCTGCGAGGGGGCTACTCCCCACGCGAAGTTTGGTTACATTAGTTTTCAAGCCCCGGCTCTTCAGGAGTACCGAGCAGTTCGTGCTCTGTTTGCTCAGTTCGTGGAAGCCCAGGAGCTCGGTGTTATCAAGATGCGTAGGGCCTCGGCCGGTACCATCGAGGCCGCTGAGCATGTGGCCAAGCGCTGGCGCGTTCATATTGAGCTTTGGGATGAGCGGCCTGAAGTTGTGACTGTTCGGTTCCATCCAGATGTTTTAGCTAAACTGACGAAATGGGCTTCGGACTCCGTTTGAAGTTATAGTGCTGTTGTGATTATTAGGAGGTTATGCCATGCGTGGTTCTAATGTTGTGCTGGTGGGAGTCGCCGTGGTGGCGGCTGGGCTACTGGTTACCGGGTTCTTGAAGCGTGCTCTCATCTTCGAGGCGGCCGATGGTATCGGTGAGTTCTCTGAAGAAGATTTCGACTGAGACTGAACCCCATGGCCCCGTTTGCGATTGGCTGCATCCGCTTTGCATTGAGAAAGCCCTCCGAGGTTTCTCACGAGGTGGCGCTCTTCGTGAACGGTGGGGTTCGGGCTGAGCGGGTGCTCTATAAGTTTTTGAAGCGACGTGCGGTTTCGGTGCTCAAGGAGGAGCAGGAGCCACGCCGGGTGGCTGAGCTTTTAGTGGCGGCGGCTGCGGAGCGTTATCCTAAGCTGGTCATGCCGCTTAGTGTTGATCCGGCTGGGGAGGCGGCCGTTCGTAAAACCTTCAGGAACGCTAAGCCGTTGGAGTTCCGCTACGGTGCTCCGGCTTTAGCTACCTCCTATCATCGGGCTGCCGTGCGTAGTGTTCATCCGTGGGGTTTTCGTGTGCGCTTGGTGGAGGGTGTTCGCTCATTCTCCTGGGAGCGTCTGCACAGGGTGGAGGATCACCGTGGGCTGGGTCCTTTCGTGCGGGAGGGTTTTGTGAGTATTGGTTTTCCACGCGGTGAAAGTGTTTTGGAGCTGAAGCTCTATTCGATTGAGGGAATGCTCACTAAGGCTTGGGGTTGATTGTGGCTATTGCTAAAGATTTACGTTTGAAGCCGATCGTGGCTTTCGATGTGGATGGAGTCCTGCGAGTAGGTAAGATCCAGGGGTTCGCTCAGGATTTGATCTCATTCCCGGTCACCATGGATGAGCGTGAGTATCCAACCCTGTTCCACGGGAGTCCGAAGTGGGATGCGGAGGGGTTGAGCCCACGGGAGGAACATTTCTCTAGACCGGGGGTTGAGCTCCTGAGGAGTCTCGTTGATGATCCTTCCATGGAGCCGGTTTGGGCGACTACCTGGCAGCGCTGGGCTAACTACTATTTTGCTAAGCCTTTGGGGATTCCTGAGCTTCCGGTGGCGGTTGAGTCGGAGGATGACGGTGCTTGGTATTCGAGTTCCCCGAGTTGGAAGGTTCAGCAGTTGGCTCGCAAATTTCCCGGGCGCCCGTTGCTCTGGCTGGATGACAATCTCCCGGACCGTGGGCCTTCCTTGGAGGCGCTGCGGCGGCCGAGTGATTATGCCATCACTTTGAGCTTCTCCGTGAATCCTTGGAATGGTTTGACCGAGGCCAATGTGGAGTTCATTCGTGAGTGGCTTGCCTTGGCTTCGAGTGAGGAGGGGCAGAAGGAGCTTCGTGCTCGCCGCTCCGAGGATTTGAAAGAGCAGCGAGCCTACCGTGCCACTAGGAAACGCCAGGATAAGCGCCGGCGCGAGGTCCTGGAAGCCACTAAGGGTGTGGTGGAGGAGCTATTCCCGGCTCACGAAGAGTTCGTGTGGGAGGTTGCTAACCTTGCCTCCCGCGGTGTCCTCGATGGTCGCACACTTGCGGCGGCTGCTCAGCGCGCTGAACTAACAGATGTGAGTGAACTCGCTAAACGGCTCCGTGTGAAGCTTTGAGCGCTATTGCGCGTCTCATGGTTTCATGTTAGGATTGGTTATGCTATAACAATATAGTCTTAACCTAAGGTTTTCATAATGGTTGCCATCGACGCTATGAATCAGCTCCTGGTTGTGAGCCCCTCTAGTCGCGCTTTGCAGAACTTCACTTCGGTGATCTCAAGCGGGGACCGTGAAGTGTGGTTCTCCTACGGTGAGTTTATCCCGGCCCTGGAGGATGGTTTTCTTTTTTGGGGCGCCGGTAAGTTTGCCTTGTCTTTGAAGCAGCTGTTTCCTGAGCGCAGCTTCAGCTCTCCGGGAGCGGAATGGTTGGGCCTGGTACCACCGGAGCTCTCGGGGCGTTCGGTGATTTGCGAATCGTTCCTGGATGCCGTGGCTCACGTGGATGAGCCGGTGTGGTTCAAGTTCGCTGAGCTGAAGCACGACGGTGTGAAGCCACGAAGTTATCGGCCCGAGGAGCTCCTGGCTCTTTTAGTGGCCATGCCTGAATTGGCCGAGGTGAAGAGTCAGTGGACTACAAGCCATCTACGTCTGAATTTCGAGCATCGTTTCTTCGTGGTTGAGGGGGAGGTCCTCACCGGGTCTCCTTATCATGTGGACGCGGTTGTGGGTTTTGAACCCGGTGCCGCCTGGCGCATGTTCTCGGAGGCTGAAGAGTTTGCTCGGTTCGCGGCAAGGGAGCTCGTGGACCAGTCTCCACGGGCCTACACTTTGGATGTGGCTTTGAATGAGGCCACCGGGAAGTGGTTCATCGTGGAGGCGAACCGGGCCTGGTCCTCTGGTCTGTATGGTTGTGACCCGGGCCGGGCACTGGTCGCGGTCCAGGCGAGTTTGACGCCGGATGCGTGGTCCTGGTTACCGGACTCGGTTGTTGGTTCCTATGTGAGTCCACTCACGGTGGTCCAGGAACCGGAGTTTGTGCCGGGGATTTTGAGGGTCTCGTGAGTCCGTTTATGAATGTTTTGAGAGGTTCTAACCATGGGTAAGATCACTTCTGTTTTACGGCGTAGCGGCGGAGGACCGGTTCCGGAAGGAGTCGGGGATAAACTGGCCGATGCCGTGAGGAATGCCTATTGGTGCACCTATCTCGTGGAGGGCTCCGGGGTCCAGCTCGGGGAGGCTCTCTCGGATTATTTGAATGAGCATGAGGCGCCCGGTGCTCACGAGCGCCATAAGGTCCTGGTGGTGGCACCACCCATCGGAGCGAGAGATTATTCTCGTGGGCGGTTGCTCGATTTCAGTAATCTACGGGATGACCCATTCCATAGGAGTTCCTACAAGCAGTTGACTCGCACTACCTCCTGGAACCGTCAGCGGGTGCTCTGGGAGATCGCGGTGTATGAGTTCGTAGCCGGCCTATTCTCCGGTGAGCCATGGGAACAGAAGCACCTCGGTGATTATTGGCTGTTCAACCGTAAGCGCTTCGAGAAGATTCTCATGAGTGAGGACCTCACTCCGGTGCCCCAGGTCCCCGGGGTTGACAACGTGGATATTATCCCGCTAGTGGAACTCCACGAACTTGTTTTCGGTGAGTTGCACTATCGAGCTCTCGGGTATCGTCGCACCATGATTCAAGAGGTCGGTGATTTGACTCGCGAGCAGGTGTTCGAACTTTTGAATGAGCACTTTTCTCAGGATCGCTCTCGTGGTAATTTGGGTGTGGGTGGCTATATTCGTACTCGTTTTCCGGGGAACTTCTCGTGAGCACATGGTTCGGACTTGATTCGGAGATTGTTGAACCACTGGAGGAGCGCTATTTTACGGTGACAATTCCGGTCTATGGTTCACCGCCAAGTTTCTTCAATAAGATTTCCAACGGCAATGGGCTTTCGGAGCTCACCGAGCTGCGCCCCGAGCGCCTGGTGAAACAACTCGCCGCTTTGTCTACTAAGAGTGTTGTCCATGCCACGGCTGAGGAACTCATCGAATGGTTTCTTTTGAAGACCGCCTTAGGTCAAGCTCGCGGCTATTCTTTAGTGGCTAACGGTGTTGGGCTCTATGAGTTCCGTCGAGGAAATTATGTTAGTGATTTGGAATCCAAAGCTAAGCGCATAGGAGTCGGCTTCGAGCTAGAGATCGGATATCCTTCGGTCCGAGCAGATGCGGAGGGGTTGATCGAGCGACGGATTGTTGCCTACGCCGGTACCGTTCATAGCGTTAGAGCTAATTTCATCACGGTGAAGTTGGGAAACGGAATCTATCGAAATTTCTCTTTAGCTAAAATGGCATGGTTCTCCGTGGTGAGTGAACGTGACTTAGAGCAGGGACATTTTCATCACGAGTTTATCAAGATCGGTTTGGCTCGCGGTGTTCGTGACCGCCTTCATATGAAAGTGACTGCTCTTACCGGAGACGATGCTTTAACCCACATCCGCTCTTTGGGTCATTTTGATCTCGAGGAGGATGAAAAGCTCGAGGCTTTGGCCGCCATTGCTCAGCGGGAACGGAAGGCTTGGTTGCTCATGGAGGAGCTTCGAGAGTCTTTAACTAATGGGATGAGTGAACTGGGCATGGAGGCTAATGATGAGTTCACTAAGCTAGATTCTCATTTGGTTAGGTTACGTGATTCCTACGGGAATAGCAAAGATTAAAAGTTTGAACGGTTTATGAAATACTATGGCTACGCTAGTTATAGTTCATTGTGTTCTCGTTTCGACTTGCTGCTTAACCTAAGCGGCTCACGAGGACACAGATTGAGAGTAACTATGGGTTCACCCCGTCCGCAGCCTGAAGTAGCGAAGTCAGTGTATGGTGGCGACTCGATTATGACGCTGATCTCACTCACTGTCGGTGTGATACTCCTGGTCACAGGTATAGTAACTATGCCAGCCCTTGTAAAGAACGCCAAGGCAACTGAGGTGTCCTCTTACGTTTCCGATACCTATCATGTAACCCTCAAACCTACCGAGCTCGATGCTCTTGTGGATGGACAGGTTGTGACCGTGGCTGGTAAAAGTTTGAAGCTCTCTGGGAACAATGATCGCAATGCTCCCCCACTAATAGAAGTGTATCGTTAAGGTAACTATGTCTTTGAAGAAATTGACCGTGCTAGCCGGAATCCTTGGGTTCGTCGCTGGCCTCCTGCTAAATGATTTTGTTTTGCTCCCAGCTATCGGTTGGGGAGTGGCTGGATTTCTCGGATTCGGCATCGTGATCGCCGTTGTGAGCAGCATTCGTGAGAGAATAGCTAAAAGAAAAACCTCAGTTTCTGCAAAGTAAACTGTCAGACCTCATTGGTTGTTTGACACCGTTTGAGCGGCGCCAGGATTGAGTCTAAGCGGGCTTCGGCCTTCTTTCGTAACGTTGTGTGGGTTGTCTGGACTTTAGTAGAAACGACGAGCTATCGAAGGTCATCCTAGCGGAGCTTTAGGTATCATATATTGAGCTTCACTGAAGGCTCAATGTTCGCTATCCCCGCACGGATTGATTTGCATGAAGGTTCAACGAATCTCAGTGGTTGTTTTTACTGTTTAGGTTGTTCACCTTTCTTTTGCATGTGCGGATGCAGCTATTAAAGAATGGATTTGAAAATGACTGAAAACAATTCCCTCAAGAAGATCGTTCGAGCTCGCATGGCTATCCTCGGCGAAAATTACACCACGGCTAAGGTAAATCTTTACAATGGTGAGCCGCAAACACTTAGAGCACTTTTTGGTGAGAGTGGGCTAGCGCAGCTTCAATCCTCAGCGCTCAAGGATAATCCCGGTTTGATTGTAGTTTGTGGTAAATCGGGGGCGGGTAAAACCTCTACGGTTGCCTCATTGATCCGACACTATGAAGAGGCAGGAGCTACAGCCCATGCCCGAACAGTGATTCTAGAAAATGATTTAGAGCTTGCCCCGCTCGTTAACGGGAGTGGTGAACAGTTACCTTTGACATCAATGGTTCCTAAAGGGGATGTGACACTGGAACAGCTGCTCCGTGCAGCCCTTAGGACGCGGCCCGATCTCATCGTTGTGGGCGAAATTCGTTCCGCATCTGTTCTTCAGCCTTTCATTCGCTCACTAAGCAGCGGCTATAGCGGGATCACCACTTTACATGGGAACGGACTTCGTCAAATCTTCGGAAGATTATCGGCGCTAAGTTCTTCTAAGGAATCTACTCATGGACTAATCGACTCGCTAGCGGTTATTGTGGAACAGAGTAGGATCTCGGTGGATAATGACTCAGTTGTACTCACCGCCGTAATTCCCATGGGAGACGAGCTTCGTAAACTCGCTAAAACCGGGGCCACCGATGAACAATACCAGCTCACATTGGAATCCCTAGGTATCGAATCGTTAGCTATGAAGCTAGCGACCCTCCAGGCAGCCGGTCTCGTTAAATCAGTTGAGGGAAAACTTATTTACATGAGCTGAGTCTCTATTCTCGGGTACAATGAATTGTAGATAGGAGTCCCCATGAAAACTTTTCAGGTTGAGCTGCCAAATATTTTTGCTGAACATTTGAACTCGTTGGAGACCCTCGAGGCTCATCGAGCAGTGCTCAACGGTGGGAGTAGAGACGGCTCCTACGAGCTCGAAGACGACAAGATTATCCATGTGACCTACCGTTCAGCCTACGGAGATTCCGTAGATGAGTTTCGGAGGCCTTTAGTCGGGCTCGATACCTGGGTTGTTTGGAGCTCATCGAAACCGAGAGGCTTTCACTACGTGACCGGCTTAGGGGCTATGTTCCTGGCTGAGTCAGTACCTAATGAGCTTTTAGCTGATCTACTTCCGGTGATTGCTGTTCCTGGGCCACCTAAAGTTCGTGAGCGTGTTCATTCGACGGATGAGACCCTCTGGTGAGTTTCCTAAATGGCTAAGTTTCGCGGAGCAGTGGTAAAGAGTATCTCCTCCGAGGTTGGTGTTGAATCTCGCGGCCATGGTTCCTCTATGCAAGCATCTTTCAAAGGGCGTTTAGAGGAGGTTGAGCATCATAGTCTTTTACTTGGCCGGGTCTCATTGGATAGAGCCTTCGGGGTAAGAGATTTCATACATAGCGCTTTGAATAATCGTAAGGAGCGCTCTCGTTTTCAATTGTCGCCGAAGAATGTGCTCCAACGTCCTGCGGTGACCATACCTCAAGCTGTTCTAGCTGAAGCATTTGGACTATTTCAAGTGAGCTATGTGAGTGATCAGTTCCCTCGGCGAGGTATCGTGGGAGTGGATGAGCTCACTAGTGAACTTCGGGTTGGCGTTGAAGAGGCCTGGGGCACCGAGCTTGGTAAAACCGGAGCCATTGATTTTGCCAGCACTAATAATGTGCCGTTGATGATCGGTTATGAGCCGCAGGATAGACCGCTGGTTGTTCGAGAATTTTTGATAGAGCGAACGGATCCATTAGCTTTGATGGCTCGGCATAGCTACGGCGTCCGAAGGTATTTGAGAGAACGTATTCGTTGGGCTGCTCCCATTGGTAAACATCCCGAGGCCGTTGTGCCTGAGCTGGCTTTACGCTTCACTTTTGAGAGCAAAATCTCTCTTGTCCAGGTCACTATTTCAGTTTGCGAAAATCTTGGAAGCGGTAAATTCGGCCCTCCTATGAGAAAGCCGATGAGTCTTTCAATGGTGAGGACTTTAGGTTAAGCTTAAATGAGTGAGCCCGCAACTTTTATTTGGTTGCGGGCTCACTCATTTAAGTTACCGAGTTGCCGCTGATGGCCAATTACAGTCCGGAGCCACCACGCCGCCGGAGTACTTGGACCCCACACACACGACCGTATAGCCATCCTTGGTTGTCACCGTGTAGCTCAGCAGGCTACCGGGATTGAGGCTAGCCGGCTCCGCTGTGAAAATATTGTCCCAGTTACAGTCGGGAATGACGGAGCCTCCACTGTACTTTGAACCAATACATTCCACGGCTTCACCGTTGGAGAGGCCAACAGTGTAAGAGACCAGAGTATCGGTGGTCTGTTCGGGGACCACTACCTCTGGTACCGATTCATTTTCGAGGGACGGAGGTGACGCACAGGCGATAAGTGCGATTGCCAGAGCCATCACGGTCATTGAGCTTGCGAGGATATTCTTCATGGGTTAATTATACATGAACTAATGCACCCTTGTATATAAGGTGGTGAGGTCATTATTACGTGAGTAATTCGCAAGTAATTTGGTAGGATTGCTTTCGACCGACAAAGTTGGTGTCACTTTAGGCAGGTTTGTAACAGTTCTTGTTACTGTGTTGTCAAAACTGACACTCGATTTAGTGAAAGAGAATAAACCATGACTGAAGCGCGTTTATCCTATTACGAGGAGCTCATCCGAGCTTTAGAGATTTTCCGCACTTACGGAGGTGACGAGTTCATGTCAGCCTCCCATGACATCGTTTACGCGGGTCCGGAACCTAAACGTGTTTCAGCGGAGCACCTTGTTGAATTGGAAGAACTCGGTTGGCACCCGGATGGTGACACTGAAAGCTCGTTCTACCATTTCGTTTGATGCACGATCTCGGTGAGTTAGATCATTGATATTTTGATTAATGTAAGTGAACTAAAATCAAGGATACTTGTCGATGAAAAAGATTCAAAAAAGATTCGCTAAAAGAGACGAGCGAGGGTTCACTCTCATCGAACTTGTAATAGTTGTTGCACTCATCGGTATTCTCACCGCCATCGCAATTCCCGCCTACGGAGCCATTCAACATACTGCTCGCGTGAATGCTGTAGAGCTAGCTGCTTCAAAGGCCTATACTGCCGGATTGGTTACCATAGCTAACGATGAACCTTTCCTCAACACTGCAGGTCAAGTTATCCCCGATTGCCATAGTGGGGTTGTGAGTGAACCGGCTGTAGGTGACGCCGGCCCCATTGTGGTGGCGCAGCCCAACGGAGAGACACTGTTTCTTTACGCTAGGTGGATTTACGCAGACGGAACTGAGGCCGAAGGTACTGACACTAACAAACCAAATGATCAGAATAACTGCTGAGGAGATTTCTCGTGATTCCATGTGATATAATCGTTTCATGGATACTCCTCGCATGCTCGTAGAGCGTGAGTTTAGCAACCCGACCGTTTCAGCGGTTCGGGTACTTTAAGCACGGGTTGAGTACAAGAACATAACGGTCGGGATACTACCTATCCTTTGAACCCGGCATCTTCGTAAAGGTGTCTGTTATGTCTAATCCAATTATTCCTATCTCTTCAATTGAGCTTCAGCGAGCGCTGGCTCTTCGTGACCTGAGTGACCCTAGTCAAGGTGCTCACGGTATTCAACTAATCCTCAATGAGCTCACCGTGGGGATTGCCGATAAGATTCAAACGTCTCTCCGAGTGGAGCGCCCTCACCCTGTGGTTACGGTGGAAAGTAACTACGATGCTTTACTAATTCCTGAGGGGGTTGCGACTCGGGAGGCTCGTTATACTCGCTATGTGAACGAAACTCACATGCTACGCTCCCACACCTCAGCTGCGCTTCCTCCGCTGTTGAAAAAGTACGCTGAGCTCGAATCATCGGTGGATGTGCTTTTGGCGGTGCCGGGGCTTGTGTATCGCCGAGATCAGGTTGATCGAACCCATGTGGGTGAACCGCATCAATTGGATCTTTGGCGTTTGTCATCCAACAAAGACCTAACCGGTGAGAGACTTCTGGAGCTCATGGGCTCGGTAGCTCATGCGGTGCTCCCATCGGCCGAGTGGAGAACGATTCCTGCTGTTCATCCGTACACGGTGGAGGGGCTCCAGTTGGAAGTACGTCTCCACGGTGAATGGTTAGAGCTCGGGGAGGGAGGTTTGATTCATCCTCAGCTCATGAGAGCGGCAGGACTTCCGGATACCTACAGTGGGTTAGCCATGGGCCTGGGTCTAGATAGAGCACTGATGCTTCGAAAAGGCTTGACGGATATTCGCTACCTACGTTCAAGCGTTCCAGCGGTAATGGAACAATTGAATACTTTAGAGCCCTGGATTCCTGTGAGTCAACAGCCGGCCGCTAAACGAGATGTGAGTATCGCTCGGAATGATCTTTTAGATGACGAGATTCTTGGGGATTTGTGCCGCCAGGCTCTTGGCGATGATTCCTCTTTGTTGGAGGAGGCGGTCATAGTTTCCACCGCAACCCACGAAGAGCTCCCGAAAGCCGCCCATGAGCGCTTGGGTATGACAACGGAACAAACTAATGTTCTTATCCGCTTGACACTTCGCTCGCTAGAGCACACCCTCACCGCGGAAGAGACTAACGAGCTTCGTGATCGGATCTATCTAAGTATCCATCAGGGAAGCAATATCTCAGAGCTTACCGTTACTAAATAAGTAATGAGGCTGAGCGAGGTAAGTTATCGCTCAGCCTCATTGCTTTTTAGCTGAAGTGAATTCCGGTGAAGAGGTCCTGACGAGCATATTCTGATCCGTGTTGCGTTTTATTTCTTAGCACCGCGTCATCATGAGGGTATTCCGCGAAGAGCGGGCGCCAGAACCAATCGTAGCGCACATCCGCTTTTGAATCGGCGAGCACCTCAAGAGATTCGGGAAGCCAATCATCATCACCTTGGTAGTACCCTTCGAGGGTGGTTTTTATAGCTGCACGAGCTTTCTCGATGTCGATGGTTCCTTCCACGAACCAAGCGTCACCGTCTTCACCAAGATCAATAACATTGATCGGAGTTTCAGTGAATTGTCTGTGATTACGTGCAGCTACAGAGTACGGTTCTTCTGTGATAGCCATGCGCTCGCGAATAGCTTTTTTAGTGGCATTGTCTTTAGTCATGAGTTGCTTCCTGTAAATTACCCACAGTCATTTACTTTGTTCTAAGGTGCAACATGGAAAGTAATCAGGATTCAATGAACCTTGCTCTAATGGTTTTCACTCTGTGGGTGTGTCAACCTAGACGGGCCGCTGTCTCAGCCGTGATTGTTATATCACAGGAGGTAATCAACTCAACATGAAGGGTGAACTGGCTCGTAGTGAGGACAGTTGAAGTAATGGTATATGACCGAATTGAGTGCAGATGCTTGACACTGTGAACACATATTTATTCCTTTTTTAGCTACGCTGCTAGTGGTGGAGCCTTCCTATAGATTATTTCTATCATAATTTGCGATTATTGATGTCTAATGGTTAATGATGTAGAATACACTTATGCCTTCTTACACAGTAGATCCGTTTATCTTGCTAAGTGAGCTCGGTTCCTCTGCTGCTGAGTTGAATGACTCTTTTCTTCCCGGCCTTTCAGTGCAATTTTCGAGACCGGTTGAGTTCGAGGACTATGCTTTGCTTGGATTTGAATATTCATTCTCCATGCTTGCACAAGCGAATAAGAGCTGGAGTGAGATTGACGAGGACGGTAACCCGAGCCTTGTGTTTACTGGTGATGTGTCAACCTATGTGGTAGGCACCGTAATCGAATTTTTTGAAAACGAACTAGGCCTGTTTGTGCGGTTCGAGGAGTGGTTCAAGACTCCGCAGGGCGAGGTGGTTTCCAACTGCTGGAAGCTTCCGTCGGAGACTAAGTTTTATTTGAGCGAAGAGGAATGATCTATGAGCGTTTTACCGGATGATAACCAAGCTAGACGCTATGCTGAAGCTATCGGAGGACATCGTGGTCCTGCTATCCCAGCTGCAGAACTTTTGAAGATCTACGAGCTCTTCGGTGGGCTCGATTCTTTCAAAGAGCTAAATCTTAGCCACGGTTGGAGATATCTTCGTCGCGAGCTCACCGGTGCGGTAAACTTTCCCGTTGAGAAATACCGAGAGCTTGTCAATAGCATTACAAAGTTCTCTCGTGATGATGTGAAGGATTTTGCTTCAAGCCCTCACTCCGTTGGCGATTGGGTCACCTTCGAACGTCTTTGGTCATCTTTCAAAGATTCGTTTATCTGGGGACTATCTCATGCGGAAACTTTCGCTCTAGTAAGGCACCCAAAATGGGCTAATAGTTTTTCCGAAGAATTACCCATGGTTCACCATGACAATTGCCTCGCGGGCCAAGGACAGAATCACTACTGGTGTTATAAGCCGGTAATCACTCATGGAGATAAGCTTAGAGAGTTCTACAAAGAATTCAAAGCTGAGTATGAAGCTCGATTTGATCCGGATGTGCTAGCTACCATTCGAGGAGAGGTTCTTTCCCTCACCGAGCGTAGTCGAGAAACCTACGCTAAAAGCGTGCTGGTCTCAGATATTCATTGGGAAACTCTATTGACGGGTAAACGACCTATATTGAACGCGGTCTCTCAGAATAGATTGCTTCCGGAGGAGTTCGCCTACGAGATCATCAAGGCTCACAAGACCGGCTCTCTTCGAATTGACATCGCTCGCAATGCTGGAAGTAAAGAGCTCCTGGAATATATCTGGGCTGGCACTACCTCTAAGGATATTCGCTCCGCCGTGGCTGGTAATGCTCTCGCCGAGCGCTACGAGACCCATGCTGAGCTTCTCTCTCCTTGGGGATGATTTCATATAGTTGTTGTGCTGGCTCCCTAGTCGTGTTACGATTAATATAAGCTTCACTAACCTAAAGGAAAATCCATTATGAAGAAGTTTCTTGTTGAGCTCGTCAACCGTTCGGGCTTTCTCGCCCCGCTAGTCGGCGTGCTTGTTGTAGTGCTGGCTTTCGGCGGAATCGCACTTACCACCTTCGTCGGGGCTTCGGCTCCCGAGGTCACTGTAACCTCCGAGCCCGTGGTTGAGAAGACCGTTTCCGAAACCTCCGCGCCGGTCGTGGCTGAGCCTCACTGGGTTTCTTTCTCCACCTCCCTCGGCTATGGCCTCGTGTGTCTTTTTGAGACCGATTCACTCACCGAGTCTTCTCGTGAGTGTGTGCTCACCGAGGGCATCGAGGTCGGGGCTCTTGATCTCACCGAGGCGTTCTCTTCCGTGACGCTTCTCACCACCGCCGACGGCGAGGTCCTTCACCTTACCTATGGTGCCGAAGAGGAGCTCTACGTGCCGATCGGTGATGAGTGGATCGCTGACTAATGACCTCAGTTTTAACCGATGAGCTTCAGTGCTCTGCCCTTAGCGATTCAGCTGTTTCCTGTGTGAAGCCGCTTTATCGTTCGAGCGGCGGGGAGATTTGGGACCATGCTGGAGGCCACGTTTTCGCCTCTCGTGAGACCATGGCCAAACTGGATACTTGGCACTACGATGCCGGAGCTCTGCTCGCTGGAGAGGCTACAACCATGCACGCTCCGCAGGATTGTCCTGGTATCGAACTGTGTACTGCGGCTCCGCTACTCCTGAACCACCGCTAGGACCAATTGGTATCGAGATACCGTGGTCCACGCGTAGTTTCAATGTTTTATTGTGGTACCGGTTCTATTGAAACCACCGGACCGCATAATTTGGACCGATTTTGGTCCAAAGTAATAACCATGATTTGAGAGGTGAAACCAATGAGTGATGAACTGGACCAGGACATCCGCGAAGTGCTCTTGGAGGTAACCTCTGAGGCTATCGGTGGCGATTTGAGCTGGTGGAACGATCTCGATAAGCTCGTTGAGCTCTACGATCTTAAAGAATTGGACCCACTAGCTTGGAATGCTCCGCTTGGCTCATTCCAGCGTGAAGTGTTTGAAATTTCCAATAGGGAATACATCAAAGCCCTTGCTCGCTGGGAGAAAATTTGGAGTATCGTGATTGGGAATCACCAAAAAGGAAACCCAGTCACCTACGAGATGATTTCGGATATGCTCATCGTTAATGAGTTGAAAAAGGCTTAGCTGTAAGAGCTATTTAAAGCCTCGTGGGAGGTCACCAGTTCGATTATGGTCGACTTTTGAGGCGTTTATGTAACGTTGTGTGGTCATCATCCTTAGCCGCTTAGAAGCGATTCTAGCGCTCAACTTCTGAACAGAAAGACAATGATAGTGAATCAAATACTTCCCACCCGGGATCATTTGTCCACGGATGGTCTATTCAATCTGGTCCATGAGATCGGAAAGGTTGAGCCCGAGGATAAAGAACTTGTGATTAGGATTAAACTGATTGATCTTTCCAACGATGAAATCAATAAATCTCTTCGGAGCCTCCTAATCCATCTTCTCGCAAAAAGTGAAGAAAATCGTTGGCGCGGAGACCCGATCACCAACACCTTCTCTTCAGCCCTTGAATTCCTAGGTAATGAAATGGGTGGTATTCTCGCGGTGGAGGAGAATTGGAAATATTTCACTTTAGAGCCGCCGCAGAAGGAACAAAGTTCCGGCAAATTCCGAGGGGAGCTCAAGCGAGCCTGGTGGGGAAATAAGAGTGTTTCTTTCTTCTACGGAGGTCAGCCCTACGGTAAGAAATTCCATAGGGGAATCTTGAAAGGCTACACGGCTACCCATGCTCGCGTGCTTACTGAGAGCGGGGTTAGATGTTTTCATCTTTCAAAGATGTCCCATGTGAATTACAAAAAGTACTCAGTATTCTACTCGGCTAGAGTTTTGGTCCTTCGAACGGTAATCAAAAAAGGGAAAGCGACCCTCTTTGGAACGGTTGAGTACGAGCACAAGGAGCGAAAGCGTGCTCCCCTGGTGCTTAGCTTGAAAACTGCTTGGGGGTAAGCCGATAGCGGTCTCATGGTAAGATATGCTTTTATGATCGCGGAGGCCGCTTTAGTCCATGGGTAATTTTAGTCTCAAAGCTAAGGTGATCGCCTACGGAGCCACCCTACGTGGTCGTCTTCGTCGGCCCAAATTCTGGCTCGTGATCCTCTCGGCGGTACTTCTGTTCTCGCTAATCATAAACGTGGCGGCGCTCATTGGTGTGCGTTCAGTGATCGAACCTCCAGCCTCAGGTCAATTCGCAAAACTTCTACAGAAGGCGCCGATTGAAAAACCAACCAATGTGACCCAAACTCTCTTTGAGCACACGGTAGATGAGCTAAGTGGCGGTGTCGTCCCAGTGCTTCTCTTCCCGAACATGTCTCAATTCTGTGGTGACGATAGCGCTTTCGAGTTGAATATAGCTGCCTGTGTGGATAGATTCGATGCTACTTACATCGCTGTTTCGGAGGAGCTCACTCTAGATTGGAATAAATCCTACCAATCGGCTCAGGAGGAGGGTCTCGACGCCGAGGCTGAGCTAATCAATCAATGGGAGCGCCACGTGGCTGCCCATGAGTTCGGGCATATTCTTCAATACAACTACCGCACCATCACCTTGCCTTTTCAAGAGAACTTTGAAAATGGCCTGCTCCATAGATCCAATGAGGATATGGCGGAGTGCTATGCTCAACTTCAGCAACCCCTAACGGATACCGTGGCTAAAAAAGAGGGGGATTATGTTGATCTCTCATTCTACGGGTTCAAACAAAAACAGCGTTTTGCTCTTTGTACAGAAGATCAACTCCAGGTTATTCGTGATTGGTTAGCAGCTATTCCCTATCCCGAAGCCAACAGGGTAGAAATTCCAATCGCAGATTAACCGATAATTTGGTAAAATCTTTACGAATGCGTTACCTCTTTCAACGGTTGGGATCATGTGATGATTGACGTTTATATTGTTATCCACAGAAGCACCTGGGAGGGCTACGATGTTTCGGTTGAGCGCTTCGATTCATATAAGAAGGTCGTTGAGCGTTTGACTAAACTTCTTCACACTAGTGGCCAATCGGTCTCGGATGTTTTTGATTTCTCTGAGCACAACGGTGTTTGGCCTTTGGCCGTGGTGCAGAAATACTTCGGCGCCGTCGCCAAGGATTACAACTTTGTCAATGAGCTGTTCGTGAACAAAAGCAACTATGTTGGCCACGAAAAGATCTCTGTCAAGGCGGTTGATGAAGGCTCGGCAAGAGATGCTTGGTTAGTGTTTCAATTTCAGAAGCGACTATTCAAACTCAAGGGGACTCGCAACGGAAACTATGTTACTTGGGATAAAGTTTCAAACTTGACAGAAGTTGAAGAGACGGTTGTTACTGGGCCCGCTGTTTCCGTGTTCAACGAAAAATAACAGAAATGGTTGAATCCTAAGGCTTCTGGGTATACTATTGTCTTATGACAACCCGCGAGAACGCCCAGGCCCTTGACGCTCAGCTCACCCAGTGCCTCACCGTGGTAAACGGCCTCCTCTACGGAGAGACCTTCGGAGCTACCGAGCTCGTCTCTGTTCGTGTGTATCTGAGCATGGCAATCGGCATGACCGCCGGTTTCGCTCCGATTCAGTCAGCTTACAACACTTTCGCCTACGCCGAGGCCGTTGCTGGCGCTTCCACGGTGGATGAGCTCGCTTCGGTGCAGCGTGCCATTTTCGATGGAGCCTACGCTCATTTGAATGCTGCTCTTTATGCATGAGTGACTGAACTGCTCGACTCTTTGAGCTAGCCCACTATTGCGTCACTTTGTCGCAATATTTGTCGTGATACCTACTTTCGTTGACTAGTGAAAGTAATCCTCCAATGAAAGTAGGTATCATTGATGTGAGAGGGGTTATAGCGAATGCGTAATTTAGTCAAACACGGTGATGGTTACATAAACCTTGAAGAAGTTTCTAAGTTTGATCTTGTGGAACAGCAAGTAACTGGCTTATATCGAGATCTCTATGGTGAGAAACGCCAGGTGCTTTACTACCTCTACTACAAAGGTGAAACCTCCCCTAAGATTTCGATCAATAAAAAAGACGCTCCCGATGCTTTTTACATAATCGAGGACTGGATTAAGGCTCATACCATTAGGCCTCGCCAGCGACCGGTTACTGCGGAGGATGCGGAATCAGAAGACGACGGCGGAAGTGCGCTTGTGGATAGATTATTAGCTGATCTTGAGGAAGAAGATTATGAGTAACTCCGTTGAGAGCCTATTCAGTGGCAACAAAACAACCATAATCGCTAAGGTTGGTCATGAGCCTAGGATTTACACCGTGGGCTGGGGCGAACCTCCCACCTATTACAGCGAATGCACCTGCGGCTGGCGTGGACGCACTATTGAGACCAACGTTCCTGAAATGTTGATCGCTCCGCTAAAAGAGCTAGTAAGACTCCATGGAGACGAGGCCGTCCTCGGGCCCGATGCTGTTTTTGGTACTGGCCGCTCAGCCGTGCGTGAAGTACTCGCACATCTTGACCTCCCTCTTGACAAAATCATCTCCTCGACTCGTAAAGAGATAAATGAACTGAGCAGTAATCTAGGAACAGCGGAGGCATGGAGATTTGATTCATCCGGGGCCCTGCAAAAGAAATTAGCTGATTTGGATCTCCTTATAAAAGTGAAGGTTTTTATGGAGATCGAACCATTGGCGACTAGAGCGGTGCCTTTCGATGAATCAGTTTATGTTGAGGTTCAAAAAGCGATTCAATCTCTACATATTCGCATTCCTGAGTCGGATGCCGAGGTAGCTGAAGTGCTTAGAGATTTAGGGATTGACGGTTGACATTAGCTCCTATTATTCGCGCTTTCAATATGAATGATGCCGCGGCAGCAAAAGCTCTTTATCTGCGTTCCTGGAGTGAATTGTGTATTAGGCTCGGTATTGATGTCACCACCGTGGATACCTCCGATTGGGTCGTAACCGCCGACTGGGTAGCCGTGGGAGATTCCGGTAAACTTCTAGGTTTTGTTCTACTCAAGGATAAGCTCATTGATCGTCTTTACGTGGATGTAGATGAACAAAGAGCCGGGGTGGGAAAACTTCTCATGGCGAAAGCCATGGCGGAAGGTGGAAATCATCTCTGGGTAGACGAGGGAAGCTCCCGAGGACGGGCGTTCTATGAAAGCCTAGGCTTCGCGTGGAGTGGAGTCACTAAATCCGGTTATAACTTCCCACAGTTCACCATGCTCGAGTACCGACTCGGTTCGGCCTGAACCAACTAAAAAGGTGAGGATCTCAAACGGATCCTCACCTTTTTAGTTTACGGTTAGTAGGTAGCCGCGTAGGCAGGCGGGTTCACCACGAGGGCGGCGAACTTGTGGCTCTCCCCGTTGTAATAGTGACCGGTGTAGTGGGAGCCCTCTCGAGAGAAGTAATCGTAGACACCGAAGGTGAGTGAATCCTGCGAAAGGCTCGACTCATCAGCATCTTCATAGGTGAAGTCGTTACCACCGTTGGAGGCGTGCTGACTACCGTTCACATCATCGTTGGTCGCCGTAGGTGTGAGAATGGAGCTGTGAGCGTCGATGGAGTACTCGCTCTCGAGGATGTCGATGAGCTGATGCTTCACATGGCTCGGCACCTCACGTGAGGTGAGAGCGTCAATGATGTCCATTGTTTAATCTTCTTTCGGTTCGTCGCATGAGGCGGGGCACGCTTGAATTGTAATCGTCTTATCCTTCGCGGGACAGCGGCACTGAGTCAAAATGATTCCGTGCTTACACTTCACTATTGAATGACTGGTAGTTGAGAGCATTATGCTTTACCTTTATTTAGTGAATCATGGAATAGCCACTCTATAACATGGCATTCCACAAGTCAATAATTGTTTGAAACAAGTGTCAACACTAGTTGATCGCTCAACAAAACTAACGTAGTATACTTACATAGTTTAGTTAGGATACTTCCATGGGATTCTCAGATTTTCGTGCTCAGCTCGTTCAGATCATCCATGACCGTGATGACATGCCCTTAGAGCGAGTGAAAGCATTCTCCCGCAAGCGTTTCTGGGCCTATAGAGCCATCGCGGCTGGGGAACTCACCGGAGAAGATTTGAGCTTCTTGATCGAGGTTGAGAAGGAACCGGCGGTGATTCGTCAGCTCGGGTTCAATCCAGATGCCACTAGCGAACATCTTGAGAGACTAGCTGATCTTTGGCTAACCGATCCTGCTGTCATCGAGAGCAACGGTAATTTCGCGGATCTTCGCTACGCTATCGCCATGCATGAGAACGTCTCCGATGAACTCCGTAGGAAAATCGCGCCGGATTGGAAGTTCTAAACTTTTAGCGGTATTATTTCCTTGAACTAAAGTAGTTTTTGGGAAGGTGACACGATGAACAACGAGACTGCCATTATGGCTGATCCTGAAAGAGCAGCGGCTCTAGTCAACCTTCGATTACAGTTCTACGGCCTCGCGGTGGTGAACAGCTTAGCATTTGCCTTCATCGGCATGCTTATACTTGCCGCAGTGTTTCCACTCATAGGATTACGAGCCGCCGAAGGATCAACGTTTGCGGAAAATCCGACGGAGGGATTCACCACACTCATCATCACCGCTATTGTTTTTAGCTTATTCGCTTTGATCCTCGATATTCGACACATTCGCGAGTATAGACGTATCTAAGGAGCTCCGGTGAGCAGTGAGTCCACTGAAGAGGTAGTTACCACCCGGTGGCCCATTCTAAGAGCTTTTCGTGAGCGTTTGAAGAGTCCTAGGTTTTGGATACTACTACTTTCATTCTCTTTAGCCACCGCAATTCTAATCGCCGGTGTTGCTCTTGCTGGGGTGAAAAACCTAACAACCCCTCCTGCGGTTGGTGAGTTTAGTAAAGTGCTCTTAGGTGAGCCACAAGTGAGCCCAACCAACATTACTGACACACTCTTCGAAGACACGGTGGATAAGCTTAGCGGCGGCGGAATTCCTGTACTACTATTTCCCAATTCCACTAATTTCTGTGGTGACAATGAAGAGGAGTGGGATAAGGGTTTACGGAGCGGTGCCTGTGTTGATCCGTTCAATCCAACCCACATAGCTCTTTCCGAGGAGCTCTCTCAAAACTTCGATAGGAATTACTTCGCTGCTCTAGAGGCCGGATTAACACCTGAAGCTGAACTTATAAATCAGTGGGAGCGACACATTGCTGCCCATGAATTTGCCCATGTGCTTCAGTACAATTTTCAAGAGATCTCACTTCCCTATGAGAAATCCTTTGAGGGTGGTTTCCTCGGAAGAACATATGAGGATATGGCCGAGTGCTATGCTCAACTTCTCTATCCCATGAACGATGAGATCGCCAGTAAAAATGGTGAACAGTTCTCGGTTGAGTTCTACAACTTCCCAGAGGCCGAGCGTTTCGCACTTTGTACACCGAAACAGCTCTCCACAATAGAGAAGTGGCTTCAGGCAATTCCGTATCCGCAGGGTGTTCATACTAACTAACCTATTGTGTCTTAGGTTCTTTTTGTGTTACTATTTAGGTATATAGCTCTATTCTTTCACCTTAAGGATTATCATGGCCTCGAAGTCGATTAGTCGCCTAAAGAACTTCTCCAACGTGGAGGAAGTGTTTGACAAGCTTCTTGAGCTCGGCTTCTTTCCGGATGACGCTGCCCGCTCTAAGGCAGTGGAGGCTCTCCCTAGTCTCCACGAGCACCGTTTTACCAACGGAGATGTGTCTATCAAGGTTTTCCGTAACCTCTTCGGCTCCTACGAGCTTTGCAATTTCTACGAGGCTACATCCCCTGAGCTCGAGGAGCTCTTCGCGGTGGCTAAGCTTCCGAAGCTCTAATGGCTCGTAAGATCGCGGTGCTACGGCACGGCATTCAGGTGAACCTCGAGCTTGTTGAGGCTTTTAACCTCTTCGGGGATAAAGTGGGCTTCCGTGGCTGTCTTATGAAATTCCCCGGCCGTACGGTTGAGGTCTACGAGAGCAGTGATCCTGAAGGGTACGAGGTTATTCTCAATTGGCTCAAGCTGAATAGATTACATGTCCTGAATAAGAAATCACCAGCTAAAATAGCTGATGTGATATGTCTCCCATGAAATGGGACTGGACCGCCGAACGATTTGAAAACTCTCTAAAGGTCTCATTGACCAACACGGGGAACCTTCCGCAGTTACTAAGTATTAGTTTTGTCACTAGTGTAACTTTCTGCCATAGCGAGGGGAAAGATTTCCAAATATTCCTCGATTCATCTACACCGTGGGCTAACCCTGGTGACACTGTGGACCTCAGGATCGAATTGAGTTCCCCGCTAAGTGAGTATCCCGAAAGGGCGGCTTTAAAACTTATCCTAGTCTCATTGGATGACAGTGCTCCCTACGGGATAGTTGTCCCTTTGGTTGAATCAGAAAGTCAATAGGCTGTTCATCAGAGCGTAATCTTCTCACGGTACAATCCACTAAGTTTAGTTTTGCTAGAGAGGAGTCGCTCATGAGTATCGGCAAGTTGAAAGTGCTGTCCCTGTACGAAGGATTTTTCGTTGGCGGAGCGCGCATTATTCACTCGGAGACACTCAAAGCTCTTCATCTAGAGGGCCAGGAACACAGCGTTCTTTCACTCACCAATAGGTTGGTGAAAGAGGCCGGGATCCAGTGGGCCCATGAGAATTTTCTTTGGCAATCACTCACAGAGGCCGGTGTCACTCTCTATGCTCTAGACCGCGATGGTTCCTCACCACTCACTGAAGAGGAATTGGCCTTCGCTGAACAGCTCATCGAGGACGCGGATGTGGTTTGGGCATTGAAAGAGCAATCCCTAGAAGGTTTACAGAGTGTTTTGAAAGAAACCAAGCCTCTCGTGGTTAGCCTCCACCGAAGTGATCCTGAAAATCAAGGTGCAGGGCCAAGTACTCTCCTAGGCTTCCAAGAGGCCGCAAAGTTGAAAACGTTAGTATTCTGTGCCGAAGCTTCAAAAGATGCCTACGGCGCCGTAGGTTTGAAAGAGGAGCTCTTCGCGGTTATTCCCAACGGGATCTCACTGAGTAGATTCAAACGTGATGACGAGGCGAGAGTCCGAGTGAGAGATGAGCTCGGTATCGCGGAGGACGCTCCGACCGTTATGCTGGCCGCTCGTTTCGATGCCATGAAGAACGTTCCTCTATTTTTACAGGCGGCAGCTCAATTCCTCGCGATGGAACCTAGAGCTCAGTTTATCCTGTGTGGCACCGGTTTGACTTGGGAGAACAAAGATTTTCGTGAGACCGTCAACGAATTCTTCGGTGAGTTCAATCAAGAGCATATTCATCCACTGGGGGTTATTCTTCCTATGGAGGAATACTACAGTGCTACGGACATTATAGCCCTCACCTCGGCCTGGGGTGAAGCTGCTCCCCTGTGTCTTTTAGAGGGGATGGCCTGCGGCGCTGTGCCGGTCGCCACGGCGGTGGGCGACACCTCTATTCTAGTGGCTAGCGAGGGGCTCATAGTAGAGCCGATCCCCGAAGCTGTGGCTGCTGGCTGGGGAAAAGTATTCAATGAGCTTCCGGAGTTTCAGGAGCGAGTGCGAATTAGACGCGAAACATTGAGCAACCAGCTCATGGTCACAAGTTATCGAGCTCTCTTCGAGACTGTTACGAGTCCGATCAAAATAATTACCGATGAAATGCTTGCGGAATACTCGTGAAATAAAGTCACCGGTTTAGTGTATAATTGATAGGACCATAAGAGGAGCTATCATGGAACCGATCCCGAGCAATTACACCTATGAACTAGGTGAGAACGGTCGTTCCATCTCTGTCACCGGAACAAGTGATCTCGGTCAAGAGGTTCGTCTATTCATGGAGTGGAACACCGCCGAACTCATGGATAAGAATCTTTCAAAGAGTCTCTCTTCCATAGAAAAGGCCATCGCTAACTTTGCCCCGCAGGATCAGAACGTTGCGGGAGACGCCGCTCCGGGAGCCTCCTCAAACATCAAGCGATTCAACCTGCCTTTCGGTCGCAAGCTCTCCTACAGTCATTTCAAAAACCACGAATACGATGAAGCGGCCTTAGTTCTCGGACCAATCAAATTCGTTGTGCAGCTCACGGCTGCCGGAACTCTTCGTTGGAAAACCCTCACTGTGAAAAAGAGAGAGCCGAAAGAGAACATAACCCTCGGAATCGGTGGCGCCCGTAGCGCATGGTTCATCGCACTTAGCTAAATAAAAGCTCCGATAGAACGTTCTTATGAACGTCACTATTGAAGCGATTGAGCTGGAGTCTCTCCTAGAGGAATCGTCTCTACAGTGCCTGTGTAATCATCGCAGTAATCCGCTAGTGCCTGGAAATCATTACCTCGACGGAATCAACCATGAAGATGGAAATTCTTGTGAAGGCAATGCCGTGTGGATTTGCTTTGAAGCTGAAGCGCGTGAGAATAAAAGGCCGGTGTATCTCTGTGAGGACTGCATGAGGTTCTGGCATGCGCCTCCGTTTAGCCTGCTAAGGGAACCTCTTAAATAACTGCGTTCTTTCCTGACTTTTCGTTACAGTATAGCAAATAAGCTTCTTTCAATGTTTCGGAACGGCTCTCATGGTCAAATCATTAGGTTGGTTGGGTAAAGCTTTTTCGCGTGTTAAAACACCTCACGAGGGTCAAATCCTTTTGGAAAAACTCGAGGCTGAGCTAGCAAAGGCCGTTGATGACTATTCCGGTCACTCCTATAGTGGACACCCTGAAGAGCAGCTTGAACTCATTGAGCAACGTAAGTTCTGGGTGGATAGATGTCTCGCCGCTAAAGTTCGAGGATGGACGGTGAGTCCGGAATCTCTCGAAGACGCTGAGACCAATATTCGACTTTGGGAAGAAACTCTTCCGGATTACCGCGGTTCAAGTGCGGATAGAGATCGCCTTACTAAATTTTTCATTGCTCGACTAGAATGGGCCGAAAAGGGTCTAGTATAAGCGTTACTGTAACCCACGGCCATTGTGTCGTAGGAATCGCTGGCTTACGTTCTGCGCGAGTTTTGTGATGATTGTGAGCGTTTGTGTGTGGTAACTGTCATTTAGTAGAGATCGTTTTCTAGCGAACCGTACTATAAGTGCCCAAAAGAAACATTTCTAACAAGAATGATAGTTTCTTCATGCCTCAGAAATACTATGAACTACTTTTTGCTAAGGAGTCCCTCAATTGGGATCTAGGCACCTGGCTTCCTGAAGCTAAGTTTAGGTTCCCAAACGATGCTGAACGGAAGGCATCCGGTAGAACTTATTTAGCAGAACTCTATTACGCTCAAGAGGGGTTCAAAATACTCGCTGCGGAGCTAGAGACCTTAGATAAAACCCCGAAACTTTTCAAGCGAACATTGATTGAGCTTCAAATAATGAACGATTCATTAATCGCAACCGTGACAGATAAAGCAATTGAGCTCGAACGTTTGTTGCTCCTCTTCGATAGGGAGTTCTTGAGCCTTCATAAGAGCGAACCAGAAGATTTCATTAGTGAGCTATTAGAGGATGATTTGTCCACAGCGGAAGTAATTCAACGATTGAATAATCTCTATAACGCCTATGTGCTCATCGAAGTATCGAAAGATGAACTCGATGGAATCTTCGGCGCTATCAAAGGGTTTGAAGTTTACTACGAGTGATCTTGTTGCGTAACTTCTCATTGTGTTATACAGTTGACTTATGACCATCCTCACCTCTTCGCGTTCTGATCGGCTGACTCGTCAGCAGCAGTCGTTTCTCACGCGGGCGGCTCGATTCGCTCAGGATTCTCGAGTGAGTCAGCGCCATGGAGCTCTAGTGGTAAAGGGCGGCTCCGTTCTCTCATACGGCATCAATTCCTACACGAATAATCCTCGCATGTTTCCGGTGGATCATTTCGCCAAGGGTAAGCTTCGTCACCGCGACCGAGCTAAGAGCATCTCTGTCCACGCTGAGATCGCAGCCATGCGCGGCGTCTCTCCCGATCAGCTCCGCGGCGCTATTATCTACGTGGCGAGAATCACTGCTTCGGATGAGCTCGGTAATAGTGCTCCCTGTGAAAACTGTGCAGATGAGCTGCTCAAGGCCGGAGTCAAGCGAGTGATCTTCACCTAAGTATTGCGATGAATCCCGTGAAGGTGTATAATTAGCTGTACGTGTGTACTAGCTCTCGTACACCTTCATTTTAGATTGGGGATTTCGTGGCTACTTCCGTCACCCATCTCTTGGATTTCGTATGTGAAGGCTACGTTGGAAACTTCGAAGTTGAGTTCGCCAGCTATGTTTTCAATTTTCCTCCCGAGTATGACAATCGGGATTTCAGCATCTACCTCACCGAAAAAGAACGGGAAGCCATCGAGCAGGAGCTTGACGAAGATTTCCTAGAGGGTTTCTACACTGAATACGGCTGGCGTTTCGTGGAGCTTGGCTATGGAAAACGACCAGGAACCGATGAGCAGCTTTTCACGGTGCAAGTCCACGTGAGTGATGAAATATGGAAAACGGTTACTCCTGAGCTCATCGAAAATCTCAAAATCCGAGCCGTGAAATTCTTTGAGGTTTACGAAGCAAATCTGCCCACATATCGCACTTCAGATGGTGCGTTTGTGGGCTTGGTGCACACAACCATCGAGAGCACCTCCACGAAAGAGCTCCTCTAGGAAAGCCATGGCAATCAACATTTCGCAAAATTTCTTTGGAGAAGTTCTCCAGCTCAAAAATAGGATGCTAAAATCAGAAGTTTTGAGTAGCATTCCACGTTCCGCCTATTTCGCTTCCGTCGAGCACCCCGAAGCTTATTTTGAGCGCTTGTATTTCCTTCAAAAAAGATTCCTTAGTCTACTTCAAGGCTCTGAGTTTCAAAGAGGATTAGCTCAAACGGACATTGCGCTCGCTGAGCTTTATCTCTTTGAGAAAGATGTCCAGAGCCTTCAAACTACCCTCAATGAGCTATTGGCTTCCATTACCTCTGAGGCGATTGCTTTAGAGCGCATTATTCTAATGTTCCGCAAGGGATTTCTCGCTAGCATCAATGTCGAACCTAGTCAGCTAGTGAGCAAGTTGATGGTTGACGATTGGCCCGTAGAATTGGCTGCTGAAAAGCTCAATTCTCTTCTCCCCATTTATGAAAATGCTGGCTGTGCTCCCGAGGATTTAAGTGCCATAGTTTCCGCAATAGATACCTTTGAGGTGCTCTACTGTCATAAACAAAAACCAGAGATTCCCCTTCCGGAAGGGCTAATCTACCTGTAATATTTCATTGTGCTATTGAACTTCCTAATATACAATATAACTATACTTCTAATTGAGAGGCTCCCATGAGCGCGCACACCATTGATGAAATTCTTACTGTCACCACGGCGGAGCTTCTCCGAGCTGGCGGAGTAGATAACTGGGAGTGGTACGGTGATTCTCTAGAGGATTACGTTCGTTCCGATGATGAGCTTGAGGATGCCGAGAGCTTCCTTTCCTCACTTGCCTCCGGAGGCGTAGACAACTGGGACTGGTATGGCGCAAGCCTCGAAGGTCTCGATGAGTACGAAGAGTACCTCAACTCGCTTAGCGATGTCGCCACCGCTGACAGCTTCTATGCGTGGAAGAACGCGGCCGAGACGGCTGCCGCAGCAATTGTGGTGGTTCCGGAGCCGGCTGTTGTCGTGGTGGAGAAGCGTCTTGTCAAGGGGGATACTGAGAAGAAGCTTCACGAATACATCTCCGCAAAGTACGGTGAGGCTCGTGCTGACGAGATTTTTGAGAAGGCTATCGAGGCAGGTTTCTGGAAGTACTCCAACTTCCAGAAGGAGTACGCCAAGGCAGTGAAGGTCATCGTGGAGGGACTCGAGAATCCCCTTGAGCACGCTCGCGCTGCACTGTTCGCCGCCGTTGTGAAGAACAAGAAGATTGACGGATTCCTTGACACCGTAGCCACGAGCTAAGGTTTGATTTAGGTATAAGGTACCTAACTAATTCCTAAAAGAATCAAGAGAGCTACTCATGAGAAACTTCGTATTCGGAGATACCGGAGGTCACGGTAATCAGCTTTTGAGTAGCCTCTTTGCTATTGGACTAGATAAGGAATCTTTAAAACTCCCTGAAGATGTGCGTATTATCCATCTCGGGGATCTCATCCATAAAGGACCCGACTCCAATGTGCTAGTTCATTTCGTCAATGAGATAATGGCGGCAAATCCCGGACAATGGATTCAACTCTTCGGTAATCACGAGCTACACCATGTCCCAGATGCGCCTAAGTTTTGGCGTTGCGACTGCGATCTGCATACGATTACAATGCTCAACGGCTGGCTAGATTCCGGTAAAGCTCGTATCACCTGGGGGCTCGATGAGTTCTCTGAGATTCCTCGTAAGGAAGCCGACGGTGGAAAAATTTCAACCAGGACCAAAGGTATTTTCTTCTCTCACGCGGGACTCACAAGGATGTTTTGGAAAGAGGTAGGTGCTTTAGCTTCCGCAGAGAAAACAGCCGAAGCGATAAACGCTCTTCCACTGGTCGATGCCGCAAGACCCGGTGTGATGCTCTTTGATCCTTTTGCTCCAAAAGATAGAATTCAGCGACCGGGGCCTGCCTGGGCGTTAGGTCATAGCGAAGTTTTTGAAAGCTGGACGGATACTGAACTTCCGTTCTCGCAAGTTCACGGACACACTACGGCTTTCAGTTGGCCTCACAACGCCTGGTACGAAGGTGTAACTAAAGTTTACCGAGATGCCACAGTTCTTTATCCCATCATTAGAGCTTCGGTCACCGATGTGGACGGGAATGTTCTCATCGGGGTAGATCCCGGTTTCGATAAGACCGTTGATCTGGACAAACAGCCGTACCTCACAATTATTTCTTAGTAAAAGTTGCGTTTCCTTGCGGTATCGTATAGAGTCGTATTGTTGACTTGAACGATTCATTAGGAGAAAAAGTGACTGAGCTGGCTAACAAGGGCGCTCTTATCGAGGACCTCTACGAGGTGCTTTCGGAGTGCACCACCCTTGAGCTTGACACAACCGTTTTCGAGATTCTTTTCGACGGTGAGGCTGTCCTCCAAGAGGTTGCCCAGTGGGGCGCCAGCGACACCGTTGTCCGCGAGCAGGGCATGAACGTGCTCATCAACAAGCTCATCGGCATGGATTGGCCCACCTACGGGGACGGCGCCACCGCCGAGGAGATCGACTGTCTCGTGGAGTCCATGCAGAACGCTCACGACAAGCTCATGACGGCGGTGCTCTCCTAATGACGACTAAAACTTTTGCTAGGCAAAAAGAGGATGATTCCGCTTTTTATGCGGGACTCAGCCTCGTGTGGGTGTTTGCTAGCATCCTTCATCTCATTGCTCAACTTGACCCAAGCTCCGAGGCTCCCAGCTGGGGCCTCTATGTATGGCTCATCGTTTTTCCGTACTGGAGTGTGTCTCTGGTAATCACCGGGCGCCGCTGGCTTCGCTTGCGTAAAGCGAGACTTGCTACATCCATCGCTAAAGAGGAGACAGCTAGTGTCAACCACAGCTAAAGAAAACATCGAAGAGACCAAGGTTCTCCTCAGCCTGATTACACTTGCTGGACCCAATTCTCCTCGGCGTCGGAATTACGTGGATGCTCTCGCAGCGATTCCACTCACGGACGGCGAGCATAGCGCCGATGACGATGAGTTCTACCGTCTCGGTGTTAGGGATCTTATCCTAGCGGCTGAGGCGGCTAACCAGCTCACGAAGATCGAAGCGGACAGACTCGTCGGAGTCAAGGAGCCGATCACCAATGAGGAGCGGGACGCTCGTTTCGTGGAGCTTCTAGCGGTTGACGGTAACGGAGCTGTAGAGGCATTCCTTCCAAGTACTACCCCGCTTCGTGTGGTGCTCATCGGTCCCATCAAGACCTGGTGGGGACGCCTGGAATCCGACGAATATAAGGAGTACTCTGCCTGGCGAGACGCCGTGCGAGCCGCTCTAATCTACCACGGCTCACTGGTTTATGCTCCCCACCGTGCCTGGTCCGGTGGCTGGCACGAGAGTGCTCAGCTGGTCAACGACCTTGCCATCAAGGAATCTGACCTCGTGGTCACCATCACTCCTCCGGGAGTTGAATCCGTAGGAACCGATGCTGAAGAGGCTGTCGCTGCCTCTTACGGTATTCCGGTTTACCACGCCCCGCCGGCCGGCAAGGACGGAATCGACAAGCTTCTAGCTGTGCTTGGTTCCATTTCCTTGGCTTTCCTAAGTGAAGAGACAAAAGGCTTGAGAGCAAGCAAGTAAATGACTGAGTTAACCCCCATCGTAGAGCTGATGGAATCCAACGAGCTTTTTACCTGGCTCAGGGATCAGACATTATCCGAATCCCGCACTGATGAAGAGCATGAATTAGTTATAGCCGCTGTCGAAAAGCGCTATATTGAACTCATGAAGCTCCGGCCGGAGCTTATTACAATTCAGGAAAATCTTGCAGATGCGATAGAGCTAGCTTTCGGAGAACCTTCGGAAACTAACGTGGCTCTCGTACGATCAATAACTGAGAAACAAAATCTACTTTGGCGGGAAGCGTTAGCATTGGAGACTGGACAATGACAGCTCGAGATGAATATGGCCGCCCGCTTCCGGAGAGCATTTGTAAAAACTGTGGTGATGCTATTCACCTAGTTCCGGAGATGCATTTTGGAAGTGCCTGGTTCCACATTGAATCACGTTCAATGGCATGCTACGGCGTGGTCGCTGAACCAATTGAAGAGACAGAACAAACGGAGGATCAACCATGAGCGATTACTACAGCACCGGTAAGAAATCAAAGCGTAAGCTCAAGCAGGTCGAGGTCAAGGCAGCCGCTGCCATCGAGATTGCTCGTTACCAGGCAATCGCTGCGGTAGCCAAGAGCGATGAACTAAGCACCTCTGACATTAGAGCCGTGCTTACTCATCTCGGGGTTGTTCTCAAGTAATTCAAACTAAATGGTGGTCCATAGAACCGGTTCTAATCAATAGATAGCACACTGGTTCTATGGACCACCGTTTGTGGTTTCATGAGACATGTGTTAGATTTGATCCGTGGACCAGGCTATGAATCCACCCACTAGTGGACCAAGTGGCACCGACTATAGGAAAGAGAGTTGCGGACCGGGTGAGTGATTTTAATACACTTTTGTCTTCGCGAGAGATCGGCGTAGCGCGAGCCACTGAACCTCAGAAGAGACAGTCACTTGACGGGGTTCGGGTGGTTCACGATTATCACAGCGATGCCTACTTTCTTGGCTATTACGAATTCTCTCTTCTTCTCGGAGGAATGAGTGGGGACGCGGCTCTCTCGATTGCTCATTCCATCGCTAAACATTTCGAAGCCGGAGCGCCTCTCTGGGCACTCTCGTTGGAGCAGGCTTTTGATTTTATTCTCACGGCTTCCCTCAATAAGCAACTTCCCAATAGCGCTTTTCACTGTGGTGAACCCGGCCTTTTGGAGCTTCACTATGCTCCGACGGATTCATTCAGCCAGCAGGCGATTCTTGATGCTGTTTCAAACTCCTACAATAACGGAGTTCCACTTGAGTTTAGCTACACAGCTCATCGAGAAGATGAAGATGGTGAGCTAAAAGAGGAAACTCATATCCGTAGAGTGAATGTGACCTCCATGGATGGCTTAGGGTTCAACGGGCGTCACAGTAGAGGAACTAGACGGTTTAGTCTCTCATCCGTAAACTGGGCGTTGAACAATAGCGTTATTCCTCACGAGGTTCAACCGGAGCCTCTAGTTCACTTCTCATTGGAAGAGCATGAGGGAAGAAAGCGCTTCGTTATGGAGTTCGGCCGCTGGGGAGATAACGGGAAGCTTCTCCTAGGACCTGATCGACGCTACGAGTTCGAAACTCGATCAGAGAATCTACCCTGGTAGTTAGGCCTCTCCAGGAAGCTTGTCAGCTTTAGCCTCATTGCACGGACTACACATGGTGGCGTAGTTCTCGTGAGCATTGGCTCCACCCTTGCTCTTCGGCTGGATGTGATCCTTGGTCATGAGCACGAGCTTGTTGTCGCCGTTGAGCGCGTAAAGGTTCAGGTGAGGGACAGTTTCAAGATTGTGAGTCTCGAAGATGTAAACTGAACCCTCGATACCGCAGGTAACGCAAGTTAGACCCTTTTCTTTGAAAAGGCGAAGGCGCTGACTCGTGTAATTGAACTTCTCGCCATCCGGAAGCAGTGCGCGCTTCCTATCCAGTCGGGTATTCTCCATGGCGAAGTGAACGTCTTCAACTGAATAGTACTTGAGGCGAATCATGGTTTAATCATACGCTATATTGTAGAATTACGCAAACATTACGTGCGATATGCCCATGGCCATGTTTGAGCTGGCGTTGGTAGGATACTCTCCGGAGGTTTTACTGTGGTTCTTTATGGTGCTCATCTTTCTCGTAGAACAATTGTCGAAGGGGTAAAAGCGACAGGGGCTCAGGCTGCTCAAGTATTTCTTGGAAGCCCGAAAAGCTGGGCAGCCCCAGCTAAGCTCCCCGAAACTGATCTAAAATTCTGGGCTGATTACAAATTGCCGGTCTATGTTCATAGTTCATATTTAGTGAACCCAGCTGGAAATACCGAGGATTTCAGAGCTAAGACAATCAAATCCCTCAACGATCAATTCTCCGCAGCTGCTGACATCAAGTCTAGCGGCCTTGTGGTGCACGGAGGCCACGCCTCAGGCCAGACGTTAGATGTGGCGGTAGCTCGTTGGAAAGAGTGTTTAGCTCAGGTGGATATGCGAGGAGTCCAACTCTTAGTGGAAAATACCGCTGGGGGCTCCAATGCTCCCGGGCGCTCTTTAGAGGGCTTACAAAAACTCTGGGAAGCAATCGGTGATTACTCTCCGAAGCTCTGTCTCGACACCTGCCACGCTTGGACCGGTAACGTGTTGGATGCTGAACTCCCGGCAGACGAAGCCTTCCATAAGTTCATGGATGAACTGGATGCGAGTGGAATCGAAATTGCACTTACTCATTTGAACGGTTCAATGGATCCAAGGAGAGGCGGAAGAGATCATCATAGCAATCTCACCGCTTCGCTTTACTCTATTGAGGTGTCGAAATCGGTTGCTGAACGAGCTAATGTTCCAGCTATTCTTGAGACTCCGGGACCGCTAGCTGTTTTGAAAGCTGAGCTGGATGCTTTGAGAATCGGCAATTGACTTTAACTTTTTGATAGTGACTCAATGAAAACACTTGAAATAGCTCAGTTAGAGACTCGACCTAAGGCGGTCCTAACATTGGGAATTATGGCTTTAGCTGTTTCGTCAATAGTAACCCTCATAGCATTTTCTCAAATCCCAAATGAAACCATGGTGATTAGCCTTCCAGGTAAACGAAGCAGCTTAGATATTGGTGAAGTCAACGCCGCCGGTTTCGGTTTAGCCTCTCTCCTCCTAGTTGCAACTAGTATTTGGTGGATTCTTCTAACTAGTAGAGCTCAACGAGTAAATCAGTTTCAAGTAATCTGGGTTCCAATAATTGCTCTTTTCGTGGTCGGTGGTTTCATCACCCTCCTACTCAGCCTTGAACCAGCCACCAACGGTTGGGGTATAGCTGGTGGGGCTTTCGGCACAGTTCTATATTCTGGGGCCATAGCTCTTTTGAGCAGCATCGCTTGGAAAACTATTAGATTAGAACTAATAAAAGAAGAGCTCTTAAGAAATTCAATCATCACTAGCAGAGGTCAGTAAACCTGTCTAGCACACGCTGGATCGCAGTCTAAACGAGTTTTATACGAGGTACTAACATTCGTGTGTAAACCCGGACGTACTCCTTAGACTACATAGCAGCGCCTCGCCTTTACCAGAGGTTCTATTGCGTATTTCAGCTTTTTCATGTAGAATTTTCAGGAAACGCTACATTTTATTTTAGGTAGCCCTTAGCGCATAATGGAAGTTAATCATGGGGATCTCGAGTTACGAATACCCTCCAAAGTATGAAAAAGCGGTGAAGTCTACCGATGCTGTTACCTTCACAAAAACCTGGTATATGAGAAACCCTCTTCCGATTTGGGAGCATAGGATCATCCTGGGCGGTTTGGATTTTTCCGATGCGAAAATCTTCGGTGAAAAGCTTCACAATACTCTAGCAAAAATTCTCGTTGATCGTTCAAAAGCACACTATGAAGAGGTTTTGACTGCCGTCCTTAGCGATCTGAATAGCCTAATTCCTCATAAAAAGTTCATCATCCCCAATGCCTCGACCCATGAGCTCAGTTCAACTTTGGACTATGTGAATAAGGATCCGCTTTACATCAAAAATCTCATAGATTACTCATTTACGAACTCTAAACAAATCGAGTTTGCCTATCGTTCTTTGCGAAGAGGTTCGGACGGAAGCGAAAACGAAGAGTTACACATGCGGCGCGTGATAGTCACCTCCTATGATCCAAAAGGCTTTCAGGCAAAGCACTCTCGTGGAAGTCGAAGGTTCAATAATTCTTCTGTAGCTTGGGCGGCTATGGATAACGGTCGCTATGTTAGTTTTAGACACAGTGAACCGCTAGCTGAACCATTAATAGTGCTTTCAATAGAAAATGCGGATTCCGTTAATAAGCTAGTGACCACCGTAGGCTATGTGGGGGATAATGGTGCCCTTGTGATGAAATCACCGATACCAGAAGAGCATGACTTTTTCGCCCTGGAAGCAAGTCGTTTTATGATTGCGAGTGACCGATGAGCCGCAAGAAAAAAGAATCGTTCATAGCTAAGAGAACGAGAGCTAAATACACCTACAGAGAACGGGTGATTAGCGATAACGAGCTCACTACCCTTGCTCCCGTTAGACTAGATGAATACAGTGAAGACTTCCAAACCATCTCTTTGAGCGGTTTTATGGACAGGCCGGAGGCGGCACTATTAGGAGAACACACGTTACTACTAAACGGAATTTCGTTAGAGCAGGCTAAACGTTTTGGCTACTCTCTTGGCCGAGCTATCGTGAATGCTCCGGCTGATCGAAACTATACATATAACTTTGAAAAGATTTTGGAAGAAGCTCTATATCCCCTAAGTGGCCGCGAGTGGTTCCCCTCCATCGAGGGGAATTATTACCTATGCTATGAGCAATTCCCGTTCTACAGTGGAAAGAAAAACATCAGAAATGCTGTGGAAGATGCGTTTGACGAGGGAATCGTCCTTGAATTTGGTTACAAAGCTAGTCGTAATGGAGTCATCGTTCCTCATGTTCGTAGAGTGAATGTGGTTGCCATCACAGAAGATGGTTTTATGGGTTCCCATGGCCGCGGAGTGAGACGATTCAAATTTTCTAAAGTTCTCTTTGCGGCGACCGCGAGCGAATTTGCCCCGTCAGCAACCTATGAGCCTCAAGTAAAGGTGACTTTTACCTTGACCGACAATGAGCTAGTGGTTCGAACTCAAGTCGGCTGGCAGGGGAGTAAAGGCGGCTTCGCTAAGGATGAGATCCCCGATAGCTGGGGTAGTCTAGCAAAAAGATTAATAAGTAAGTTCAGATAATCATCTGATTCGGGTAAAATCCTCCTCATTCATCGCTTCACAAGAAGGCACAAGGTTCATCATGAGATCCCAAGACATACGGGAAGCTTTCCTCAAGCATCAGCAAAACCAGGGCCATGTTGAAATAGCTCGAGCTAACCTGGTACCGAATAAGGATGAGAGCACTCTTTTTACCGGAAGTGGAATGCAAGCTATTCTTCCTTACCTTCTAGGGGAAAGCCATCCCGATGGAGAACGTCTGAGCAACAGTCAACCGTGTCTGCGCTCTCAAGATATTGAAGAGGTCGGGGATAATCGCCACACCACATTCTTTGAAATGCTCGGTAATTGGAGCCTAGGTGATTATTTCAAGGAGCAGCAAATTCGCTCGTTTTTCACATTTCTTGTTGACGATGTAGGAATTGACCCTACGAAAATCTATGTAACCTGTTTCATGGGAGATGAAGAGCACGGTTTACCGCGTGATACTGAAGCCGCTGAAATCTGGCAAAGAGTATTCACCGAGTATGGTATTCAAGCTGACGTGGCTACAATCGGAAGCCAAGCGAATGGGAATTCTCGTGGAATCAATCCCGGGGAGCGTATTTTCTTCTATGATTCGGATGAGAACTGGTGGAGTCGTGGAGGAAGTCTCTTGGGAACGCCGTTCGGAGATCCTTGTGGACCAGATAGCGAAGTGTTCTACGATTTCGGTCCAGATAGCCATGATGAAACCTACGGTAAAGCTCATCCGGCGAGCGATAGCGGCCAATTCATGGAAATAGGTAATCAAGTTTTCATGCAGTATCGCCGGGAGCTCGATGGCACATTTTCTCAATTGGAGAAAAGAAATGTCGACTTCGGTGGAGGACTAGAACGGATTACCGCGGCTTCGCTAAACAATCCCGATGTTTACGTTGGCAGTTTACTCTGGCCAATAGTTGAGCTCCTGAGTGATCTTTCAAACAGCCCGTACGAGTCACATCGAACATCGTTGCGGATTATCGCGGATCACCTTAGAGGCGCCGTTTTCCTCACGGCTGACGGAGTAGTTCCCAGTAATAAAGAGCAAGGCTATGTCCTTCGAAGACTCCTAAGGCGATCAATAACGACCGCGAGAGCTATGGGCTTCACCGATTCATTCTTTGAACCGGTGGTAAAACTCATCTCTGATCTTTACGAGAGCGATTATCCTGAAATTAGATTGAACCGAGAGAAGATTCTTGGGATCTTAACAAAAGAGGAAACCGTATTCCGTCGGACTCTTGACGCTGGTATAAGAGTTCTAGAGAGACATGACGGAGTGCTCACCGGTAAGGACATCTTCAAACTAAGCGATACTAAAGGTTTTCCGAAGGAGCTCAGTATAGAGGAGGCTCACAGGTTAGGGCTATCAATTGATCCGCAATGGGAAATCGTCTATGCTGCTGAGCTCGATGAACAAAAGTCTCGCTCTCGCGCTAAGCAAAGGTCCGCTCAGCAATAACTATTGCTAGAGAAAAACTCAATAGAGTTATGGGTTTCTAGTGGAAGCTATAACCTAAACCACAGGTTAGTTATAGTTTCAGTAATTCGTCAAAATATTTGAGTAAAGTGGTTGCGCTTTGCTAAAACGCCATGTATGGTCATTTATAGGTTGATTTGCCCTTGCGGGAGCTATCGCAAGAGCCCACCTGAAACTTTCATAAAAGCTGACTAGGAGCAATAAAAATGGCTGAAATCCTTACTCTCGATGACTTCGAACAGGAACTCGAAGGAATGCTCCACCCCCGTCCGAAGTGGGCGAAGCTCGAGGAGCTCGCTGAGAGCCTCGGCGAGGCAAGCCAGGTGGATGCCCTCCGTGAGGCCCTTGAGTTCGGTGCCGAGGATGACGAGGACCCGGTTGACGAGTTCTTCAGCGAGTTTGTCGGCATCGTGAGCGACAACGGCTTCCTGCTTGTTCCGGTCGGCCAGGACTCCTATGAGATCACCGAGCTCTCCGGCCGCTTCGTGGGCACCGTGCTCCCCGAGTTCAGCTCCGACTTCCAGCAGGTCACCCTCGATGGAGTCACTTACGCCATCGTGACGGACATTCGCTAACCGTAAAGTGGTCACCCTAAAGCGCTTTGGCCCCGTTCAAGCGCTCGCTAGCTTCTCAGCAATTCTAGGAGCCGGTTTTCCTCTCCATAAGCCCCTATTTCGCGGGCACAATGAGAAAATCATTTGGGAGGATTTCGAGAGCGCTTACGAGGGATTCACCTCCCACAGTAAGCCCTGGACTCATGAGGCTATCCTCTTCGGTGCCTCGGAGGCTCAGAGCGAAGAGTTCTTCAAAAAGTTTCGCTCATGCATGCTCCATGGGCCTGAGACTAAACATGACTCCTATCAAGAGGCATTCACCATTCTCCTTGGTGAATTAGCGGAAGAGTTGTTTCCTGAGCGTGAGTTTCACTCGCCAGCGTTTCGCACCCATGAGCTGTATCCTAAGAATAGGAATGCGGAAATTCCTGAGAAGATCAGAGAAGCCGTAGTTTTCGCTTTGAAATACGGTGCGCCGTTGATCTTCAAATACGAATCGGTTAGATTCGCCCGCAATGGTCGCCAGGAGAAGCAGGTCCACGTTCATAGGATGAATGTGCGCTCAGTATCGGACACATGGTTTAGAGCTGAACATACTCATGGGATCAAGAGTTTTAGTTTTTCTAAGGTCATTTCGGCTGGAGTCGAAGGAACGTCTCCTCAGGTAGTAGGTGAAGAACCCGTGGTGAGCATTGTAATCACGACTAACTCCATGGCCAATAGCTTCAAGCTTCGCCGACGAGGCAAAGGCTCTAGTTTCATAAAGTTTGCTCCAGAAAAAGGTAAGCAATTTTCTTGAGGTAACCGATAGGATCCATGACCTCTTCCATATTTAGGAGCCATAATCTCTTCCTCACTGTATTTCGCCTACGGTTCCTGTATGAACCTCGAAGATCTCCATCGAACAACTCCGGAGGCTGAAGCCTACGCCGTGGGAAAGCTAAAAGGCTACACGGTGGATTTCTCATTGAATTCCTACCAGCGCAACGGTGGTGTAGCGGATCTTGTTGCATATGAGCCCGCCACCATTTACGGCGTACTCTGGAAAGTACCTAATTTCAAGAGTCTAGATAAACGGGAATGCGCTCCTTTAGTCTACGAGCGCATTTCCATAGCTGTTGAACTTGAAACCGGGGAAATGGTCGATGCTCAAACCTACGTGGTGCGACATAAAGAGAATCCGGTGAAACCGGCAGATGACTACATAAGCCTTTTCGATAAGCCCGCCTTGGCGGTGCCGAATGATTATCTAGATGAACTTAGAGCCTACGCAAGCTCTCTCCCGTGGGAGCGTAAAGTCTCCCCGGATTGGCGCGTAGAGACTGAACTCCCGGGGGAAAGAAAACCGACCACGAGAACGTTTTACAATCCTTGGGAGGCCGTTGCGGTGTTCCGTAACTCATTCGTCCTTGGCGGCTCTAGCAAGCTTTACCATCAATCATCTAGAACATTAGAGTGGGATTCTATAGAGGACCTAGATAAGCTAGGATAGATCGTGGCTATGACGGTGGTCTACCCCGGACGGCTCGTCACTGGACGCCGTCTCCGCGAGTTTCTAGGTGGTTCGCAGCGTGTGTATGTAAGTTCTAACTGAGCCAGTAGAACGCAAGCCAGCGCCGATGTTGACAGTGAATACATAGGTGTGTATTATTGACCTAAGTTAAGTCAAACTTAGGAATCGGAACATAATGGTTTTTTGGATTGTAACGGCACTGGTCATACTCGGTACCGGTTATTGGATTGTTGCAACTATCCTAGATGAGTGGGCAGAAACCATCATCGGAGCTATTTTCACTGTTCTTGGCCAGCTCGTTGTGGGATTCATCGTTTGGATCCTTTTAGCGGGAGCCCTCCTAAGTGGAATCGTTTATGCGACCTCGAAGGATGAGTTTGTTGAGACAACCTCCGAAAACCTCATTGCTCTTCAGACTCGCGATTCCATCGAAGGCAGAACAGCTGGGATCTTCGCTTCAACCGGCTACGTCGAGGGCGTCCGCGTTATCTCCTACGTCACTAAGGACTCCGATGGTGGAATTCGTACCGGTTATGTTCCCGCCAAGGATTCGGTGATCTACGAGGGTGATTCAACACCGACTCTTGAAACTCATCACTGGAAGCGTGAAAACGGGTGGATTGCCCCTTGGGCAGCTTCAAGGGCTGAAACCTACACGATTAACGTTCCCGAGGGAAGTGTCGTGGAGTCGTTCGAGGTTGCTCCGTAAAACAAAACTAAGAAAGCCTGGGATGTAAGTTGTCCCAGGCTTTCTTAGTTTAATCCTCTTTCAGGAAGTCCTCTAGCTTTTTCCAGGTTTCAAGCATGGTTCCTTCACCGAGTACATCCTCAGCTTTGACATTACCGTGGAGTATCTCCGGCCCGCGAGATAAAAAGGCTTGCACCCAGATTGCGAAAAACTCAGAGGCTTGAAGAACCTTGCCGTCGATCTCTGGTTTCAGGCTAGCCCGTAAGGTACCGGTCACAAAACGGGAGGCTAGCATATTGATTGCTTTAGGATTTAGTTTCCTTTTCGCCACGAATATCTCGGCCACCTCGAGTTGCATGGAATCACAGATGTTACAGCGATGGTACTTCAAGCTATGGAGTAGTTCTCTTCCTAAAACCGACTGAACAAATGAAATGCCTTTTTGAATCAGTAAAACCTGATCCTCCGGAGACCGATCGAAACGATAGGGCTCACCCTCTAAATATAGCTCCGTGAGGTCGTTCACGTCCATCCCGAAGATCTTTTCCATGAACCTATGGTACCAAAACTCATGGAGACAAGGCTAGCTTCTCTTTGTTTTATTGTGAGGAAACTCTTGTTCTTAAATTTTTAAAAGGGTTTCTTAACCCCTCCCCTTACCTTCACAAGTATTATGATCTATGCCAAGTACGGATCTCCTTCTATGCCAAGTATAAATTGGTCATTTTCAGCCACACCCGTAAAAGACGAGAGGCCCGCAACCAAATCTGGTTGCGGGCCTCTCGCAAGGACTTTTAGCGGGTTGTCTTACTATAGAGCAGATTGTATTTGGCTAAGAACTGGTAGTGCTTCATAACACTAGGCATCTCATTCACATGCTCCCGAATGAGGTCATCGGCGAGCACTAGGCGGGAGAACCATTCAACATTGTCAGAGAACTTCGAATAGTATTCGTGCTCTTTTTCACGTTTAGTCGGCTTGAAAATCCTATGATCCTGAAACGCTGAAATGGCGTTCTTGGGGTTATAGATGTAACTAGCAACATCCACGAACCATGCGGAGCGGCGATCTTTCTCGGTGGTCAAATCGTAAAGGAATTGGGAGAATTCCTTATCCTCTGCCACGAAGGTATACACGTTGGAGAAATCAACTAGGAATTGGGAGCGCTGTAGGAGCTTCCTCAAGAGAGCCGGCTTACCTTCAGTATCGAGGATACCTTTCATCTTCCAAAGGATTTCGTCCCAGTAGTAGGCGTTTGGCCCCTCGAAAGCGTAGCGCTCATATTTCTTACGGAGGTCTTCATCCGGGATAGTCTCGCTACGTTTTAGCTCTACCGGACTAAGAGCTTGAGGAAGAATAGTTTCACGAAGAGCTTTAGTTATTCCTTCATCGTAATCAAAATCCTCAGAAGTTACTTCATCACTCATAATTTTCTTCCTCCTCCGGCTGTTCAATAATTGGTCGAGGCCTAACAGTATGTCCGCTGACCCAATCCTCTATAACTTGGAATGCTTCCGGTTCCGCCTCTTTATTAACGGTAACCTTTGAATTGTTCGGATCTCCACTTGATAAGTGAAGAACATAATTTATAGAAGGGCCGAAAACTGTCTCGTATTCGAGTAAAGAGAACTTCACAACATACTCAAGGTTAACTGAATCCTGCTTAGTTCGCACTAAAGAACGCACTCGAAACCTTTCCATAAAATAATTCAGGGAATCATAACTAAAAGACTAGGAAAAGGTTGCACATGCTGAAATAGAGCCACACTAACTAAAGTGCGACTCTATTTCGAAGTTGGTTTAGTACTCGTCGCCGTAGTCCGGCTCAGGCCACTCGACAACGGTCTCGTTGTACTGCTCCTGGGCCAGCTTGTAAACGGCGGTCACCTCGGGGAAGACCACGAGCCCCGCGTCATCCAGGTCCTGGACGATAACCGCGAAGTTGGCGTCATTGAAGAAGGTGCCCTGGTAGGGGATCACCGAGGTGTCCGAGGCGTAGCGGTGGCTCTCGCGACCCTGCTCATCCTTGTAGAAGATCACCGGCGCGGTCTTCGTTGCCCACTCCTCCTGGCTGAGGTTCGTGAGGCTGGAGTGCAGCGAGTTGAATGAAGCCTCCTCCACCTTGACGATCTCAGCGTAATAGCCCTGAGCGTAGATCTTGTGGTCTCGGAAATCGGCATCCGAGTTGAGATTGGGTACGTGGCCGAAGATGACCTTAGTCCCGGGGGTGAGGCGTGAGATGTCCTTCACGTGGAAGGGCTGAAGCTCATCGAGGAAACGGACGGAAGAGGTTTCAAGATTTGTCATAGTTAAATTATGACACGAGTTAATAGCCAGCGCAACCAAAACTAAAAATTGGTACGATATTTATGTAGACTTCACTAAGTAATGGCCCAGGAGCATTTCCATGAACAAAATTACTAAAACCACCGCAGCTGCCGTGGTACTCATTGTGGGATTATCTTTAGCCGGCTGTTCAACAACTTCTGAAGAGCCCAAAAAGAGCCCAGCTCCCACGAGCGAAACAACTGAAGCTCCGGCTACCGAAACTCCTTCCGATGTGGGGGAAAGCACCGGATTCGCTCCCATCGAACTCGTACCAGCTGACATTGAAGATGGCTCCACAATCGACCTAAAAAGAGGCGACTGGATTTATCTCGTCGTGGAAGGTGATCCGAGTCTTTGGAAGGGAAGCTCAAGTAACACAGTTGTTGCCGAATTTGTTTCGGGTGGTCTCGTAGATGAGGTTATCTACAATCCGGGTATCAGTGCACTAACTGCGGGAGAAGCAACAATCTCCCTAACGGATCCTGACGGAAACACTAAGGAATTCACTCTTAGCATCACAGAGTAAAGCTCCTACCACGCGAAATAGCCTGCGAAATTTTCATTCGCAGGCTATTTCGTTTAAGCTGTGAGTTAGTTAGCTCGCAGTATTTCTTCAGCCTGCTGAAGCAGGTAAAGTCGGAATTCCTTCTCCTGAGCAATCCCATCCGTATCTCCGCCTTTTACGGGATACACTCGAAGTTCTCCCGGTTGAGCCGGAGGTCGCCGAGCATCAATTTCAGCATGCCAAGCAGCCTGTTCCTCTAGGAAAGCTTCCGTGTGTTGCACGGCCATTTGCTGGTAAACCACCGGAGTTCCGACTAGTTCATGGTCCGGACGGTAGATGTGCTGATTGATTTCTTTCTCGTCACCGATGGTCTCAGTCACTAGAAGTTCAACCTGCTCGTGGGTGCTCATGTTATGAAGCGAGTGAACGTAGACCACATGGAAAGCCGTCTGAATGTCAGGGAGTTCCCAGGATGCTTGGTAGCTGTTCACCTGAGGCCCGGGAGTAATCTCCTTAGTAAACCAGTTGAACGTGCTGAGCTCAATCGGCTTTTGCTGCCCGTAGGTGAGGGCTAAAACTTTCAGCAGAGCATAGGTTTCTTCATCGAGCTCCTGAATTCCGTTGTGGTAATAAGGGATATCTTCGTGGGTCATGCCGATTCACCTGCTTCTTCTATGGGGAGTTCTAGATACTGGAATTTCATGGTTGCGAGATACGCTTTAGTACTATCCGGAGTTACCAGAATTCCGAGCTCTCTCGTGAGGGCTTGATGCCAGAAAAGTCGGTCGGGCTCTAGCTCATAGCTGTAATCACATTCACGAATTATCTGCTGAGCGATGGTGGAAGCCATCGCAGAGTGCTCAGTCGCCTCGATTAGCTCCGTAACCGTTCCCATGAGAACCTCTGCTCCGTAGAGCGGTGCATGTTTACGCCAGGCAGCTACTGCTCTTGCGATGTTCACACTATCCGGAACACTGGGATCTCCCGTGTGGTTGTAATCGTGATAGAGCCCCGCTATAAGGAGACTCGGAGCCATGTTACTGTGCTTGAAGATTTTCGTTGCGAGTCTATGGGCATGGAGACCCACAACCGCTAAATGTTGCTGCCCATGATAAGGGTTTTTGGCTCCGCTATTTTCACTAAGCCAAGCGTTGTAGAGCTCCCGAAGCCCATAATTACGCAGCTGAGTTTCTACTCGTAAAAGTCTGCCGCGGTCAACTTCCGAAACCATGGGTCACCCCCAGTTCAGCACGAAGGCGGAAAATCTCGTCCACGAGTGCTCTACAAACGTCATTGAGTGACCAGCCGGTACCCAACATTTCCACGACACCATCAAGCTCTAGGCCTTCCTCTTGATTGCTGAGGAATTCGAGAAATTTGCTCACGGTAAACCCGCCGCCTTCCACGTAGGGATTTCCATCGTCATCAATGGAAAGACTTGAGTTCAAAGATTCCCGTAGGATACTCAAAGTCACATCATCGAGAGGAAATATCTCCGAGTTTTGGGCTGGCTCGTCTGTGGTCATGTGGTGCCTATCAGCTGAAGTGACCCTGGAAACTGGTCTCAGTGAAGTAGGTGTAAATCCCGACGGTGGCGCGATCCACCGAAGCGATGTCAATCTTATTGAAACCATCTTTACGGAGTTCGGCCTCCGTCTCGCCGGCGAGTTCTTCCACCTGAGTAACTAGCTTGCCAGGACGCTCAGGATGCGGAACAGCGATTACCGAAGCTCCTCGCCAGGGCTCATCTGCGTTCGGGCGGAGTAATACAAGGGTACCAGTGCGCTTTGTTTCAGTCGTCATGGAGTCATTCTACACGAAATATTCAAGAAATTCAATAGGCCCATAAGAGGCATCGGCTATAGTTCAATCCGAATGGAGAAGAATAGCTCTTAACTCTCGAGATTAAAACCGAAGATTGCCCTAAGCTCACTAAGGATCAGTTCTTCATGAGCTGGCTCTAAAGCAGTTCGTGGGCGTGGATCATCCCAAGGACTTTTAGTCGGAAGCGGCTCGTTTTGCGGCTTCCGTGGAATCAAATGTGCGTGGACATGAGATTCAGTGTTGCCTAGAATAGCAACATTGACCCGCGGTGCTCCCGTATACTCTTTCAAACGCCAAACAGTTTGCTGAATGTCATCCATAAATAGAGACGAGAGCTCCACAGGAATTTCATCCAGCTGATCGAAGTGTTGGTCGAGCCGAAGAATGGTTCTTCCTGGGAAACGACTATCCGAATAGAGGCCCAGAGTACTCACGCTGAGAGCCCCGTAAGGATTCCAAAGTGCAAATCCACATGAAGAGCATGGAGTAGTCATACGGAATAATATCAATTTTCCAATGACTACATCGCTTTAGCTACGGATAAGTGTTTCTCCGGTCGAAGCGGAAATAGCGTCAAGAATCAGCTCAGGGATCAGCTCGAGGCTCAGACGGTTGTACTCCGTGGAGGAGTAGTAATCCTGACCGAAAGCGCTGCGGCACTGGCCTTCGGTGCTCAGCGATGCAAGCTTGATTCGCTGATGAATCGTAGTTCCCTTTTCGCTAATGATCTCAGTCACCTCGAGACCCCAGTAGGCGATGAGCTGCGGCTCAACGGCCGGCTCAATGGAGAAGCTTCGAACGTCGGTGAACTCACCGCTGTAATTGCGGGTGGTACGCTGAAGAGTGATTGCTGTGCTCAAAGGTGTTGTCGTATCCATAGAGCTCACACTATCATAGAGCTTCATCGAAATCAATTATAAGCCCATGTATTCCATAAGCTTCGGTAGAATACAAATAGGTATCTTAGTAAAAGCTACCAGTTTAGCGAATCAGCGAGAGTTTGTCGACTCTTCCGCGATAGAACAGCTAACCAACCTCTCACGCTCTATAAGGAGTAAACCATGACAAATCCAGATTACACAGCCGTTGTGCTCGTGGTGGACCGTTCCGGGTCCATGAACAGAATTGCCTCAACCGTACAAGATGCTCTAGAAGAATTCGTAAATGCACAGCTTCAGGAGCCTGGTAAACTAACCATTGATACCGTTTTCTTCGATGACCAGGTGGAGAACAGAGCGGTTTTCGTCAACCCAGCAGAGGTCAAGCTTGACCTTACTCTGAATCCTCGCGGTATGACTGCACTAAGCGATGCCGTCGGAACTAAAATTGAGACTTTTGGTCAGGCCCTCTCAAGTCTTTCGGAGGATGAACGTCCTCACAAAGTTATCTTCGTCATCGCAACAGACGGAATAGAGAACGCATCTAAAGAGTTCACTAAAGCTGACGTTGCTGAGAAAATTCAGCACCAGCGTGACACTTACGGATGGGATTTCACTTTCATCGGTGCCAACCAGGACGCAATCCTTGCCGCTCAGGACTTCAATATCCCCATGGGCTCAGCAATCACTTTCAACGCAAATGATGGTGGAACTGAATCCGTATTGCGTTCCATGAGCACCTATGTTTCCGCATCCCGTCAAGGTTTCGCAGCTGGCTACTCAGCAGAGGACCGTATCGCCGCCGTAGCTCCGAATGCTGCTCCTTCTCAGGCTAGAGTGAAGCGTAACGTGGCGCCCAAGACCGCTGTCGTAGCTAAGGCTCCCACCGCTCCAAAAGCGTCAGCTAAGCCACGCACTCCGAGAAAGAAAGCCGATGGCGAAAAAGCCTAAGAAAGCTATTGTAAGGAATTCAACCTCCCCTCATATGCTCATCACAGGAGTCGGCGGTGGAGGAAAGATCGTGTCTTTGAATTCCAGTAAAGCTTCAAAAATACTCGATCCGTTGAAATTACATAGAACAAAGTAAAAATGCTGTGGGGAATCCTAATCACGGGATTCCCCACAATGGTATAAAGAACGTACATCTGAAAGGTAGATTCCATGAGCTCTAAACGTAAACTTCCTAAACAGAAAAGTCAAATTTTTATCACCGGTAAACCGGGTGTGGGAAAAAATTTTGGAGCTATAGCTGCCGCTATTAGAGCTCAGCAAACCGGCGAGAAGTTCATTTGGCTTGATCCAAAGAGATGATTAGAAAGTCTTCTGAATTAAGAGGAGAATCATGGCTGTTTATCATGTGAACAACAATGGCGAGCCGGGCGTCTGTGTTGCCGCTCAAGGCAATTGCCGTTTCGGTAGTGAAAGCGAACATTTCGCCAGCGCTGAAGATGCTCGTGGCTCCTACGAGGCCAAAATGGCTAATCTCACTTTCAAACTCTCCCCCGCTAAGATCAAAAGAGCCGCGGCGAAAGTCACCGCCATCCGTGCAGAGGTTAGTGAACTTTATGAGAGAGTGAAATATCCTAGTCCTGCGAATCCTGAACTTGTGGAAATATTGACAAGACTTAGAGCAGCCGATGAAGAGCTCTTACGTGCGGAATACCCGATTCCGAAGGACTGGACTCCGAGGGAGAACTACTTCGGTGGCACCGTGTTCTTAGCCAAAGGTGCGAAGATGGGGCCAAATGGAAGTCCGCTACAGATCACCGGCCGTAAACCCTCCTATGGGGATAAGAATGGACCCGAACGAGGACTTTATGTTCAGACCTCTGCCGGCGTCAATGTTGGCAACGGACCTTACGCTACAGTGGAAGAGGCAGCTAACGCTGTTGTGAATTATTCAGGAAGAAATAGTCCCGGTCCAATTGGATGGGATTGATTCTGCCTTCACTACATGTTAGGATAGTCTCGATCCGCTAGAGAGGAATCTCTACCGGACGGAAGCAGAGTGAGAGAACCCCACCTGTGGAAGCATACAACTTCAGAGCTCGATAGGGAGCGCACTCGCAAAAGATTTACCCAGCGAACTGCAGCCGATTCAAGGTAATCGAAACTGCCATCAGAGTGACGTGAATTGTCGGATGCCGTTAGGCCCTGAGTGTATCGCCGTTGAATGTTCGCACGAAAAGAAAGGGGAGGAAACTAAGTTTCCTCCCCTTTCGGGTAGAGATTGGTACCATATACTCGTAACCCCTTGGACTCTAGGAGAAAATCATGGCTACTTGTCATTGCGATGGCCCCGCTCATTCATATGATCCAAGCTGGTGCGGAGCCGGTCGGGGAGATAACGGTAAACCAATCGCCGGTGCGGGAGCGCCCGGTACCACGGTCACCGTGACAACCACCGTTACAGTCACCACTCGGTAAAATGACTTATCTCTCTTCGAGGCTTGAGTCCATTAGGGTGGAGGTCGCGAGTGAGTTTGCTTTTCTTCAAAAAATTCATCGAGACCCCATTGAACCTTTCGCCCCGGTAACCATTGACGATGCCGTTAGAATAAGCAATTGGTATGAGGACATCCGTAAATCTTTTATAGACGGCAATCCTCCTGAGACTGGGTTAGAAGATGCCAATGAAAAATTTGCTGAGGATCTTGAAACGCTAAAAGAGGTAGCGGCAGAGCTCACCGTTGAGCGAGTATTATTCGAGAAATTTTCTCAGGCCATTGCTCCCTGTAGAGCTCGTCACGGTTACGATTCCAATTGGGATTACGCCCTTCTCTCCATCGAAGGCATGCCGTTTAGTGAAGTTTTCTCCCGCGCTAAGAAAAGCTACGAGGCCGTAGAAAGCGCATCTAAAGATGATTTCCCGCCCATGAATGAGGCTGGGCGGTTGATCGCAGAGCTCGAGGTTATAGATCTCCTTTGGCACGATTGATCTAATCTCTCTAGTCGAGAATGATATCCTTCTTACGTGTTTATGAAGAATGATTGAAGTCCTCCCATGAGTGTAGTACGGTCGCCTGAAAGTGGCAACATTGTTTGGCACAGCGGTTTGATTTTAGAGCTCGAACTCCAGGGAGAAAAACTTATTGGTCGTCGAGTTAGTCAAGCAGGTTCTAAAGATTTAGTACTAGATGATTTCTCCGAGACTGTAATTTTAGCGCCAACTCTCAAAATATTCCGTGAGACTCTCATGGCTAAAGGTCACATGCTCGGTCTTTTGCTCGATAAAGAGGCCTAAGCTACGTTACAAAGCCTAACTGTTGGGCGTCTCTCTAGCACAAGAGCTATTGCTTCTCAACCCAAAATAAGTTATAATTAAGGTAACTGTATATAGGGATTTAGGGAGTACTCATGACGTTCACAACGGAGCAAGTTTCAGAGGCAATTTCGGAGCAGGGGCTCCAGGAGTTCGTTGAGGAGCTCACTGATACTTGGAGTAACCCCTCCCCCACCGTGGAGCTCGAAGGCCTAGGCATCGCAGCCTATGTGGATGGAAAGCTCGGTCGTGAAGGTGGCGGCGAGGACATTTGGTTCGTTTTCAGCCTCGATGGAAAGTTCTACCGCCTCACCGGTTGGTATTCCTCCTACGATGGCTCCAACTGGGAGGACGCTCGTGTTGAGCTCGTGGTTCCCGAAGAGAAGATCATCACCATCTACGTGGCTGGAGAGTAAATCATGGCTCTATCAGAAAAAGAAGTTCAGCACGCAATCGAGGAGCGAAGAGATCGTCTCGATGACCTTGAGCTCGATTATGAGGATGAAAGCTACGAGGAGTCTGAGTTCGCAGAGGCTCTCCAGGAAGTTGAAAAGGGCGAAGGTGTAACCCTCAAGGACATCGGAACCGCCTACTATGTGGATTACATTCACATCAACGAGGACCTTTCACTAATTTTCAAAATCGGTGAGCAGCTCTTCCGCATTAGAGGTTATTACAACTCTTATGACAACGATGAGTGGGAAACCGATGTTGAAGAGGTCATTCCTGAAGAGCAGGTAGTCATCGTCTACACTCGAGTAACTCGTGGGTAGTCAGCGACGGCTTCTTGCCGAACTTGAGGATCAAGGTATCGTTGGTGATGCCGCCTGGACAACATTGGAAGCCGTAGAGACTCTTCGTAGTGCCGGGGATGATTTTAGCGATGCTCTCTACCACTTTTTGGAAGAGGGCGACCGCGAGAAGGCGCTCGAAACCCTCCAGTCGGTGCTAGCTAGCGTAACCTCAGCTGTAGAAAAAGCTTCAGAGACAATTTCCGCAAAGAACTAGTTTTAGGATTCCACAATGAAGGTATTGACAGGTTCCACCGCTCTAAAACACTATATTCCTGAGCTCCGTGAACCGAAGGATGTGGATTACCTCTCCGATGAGCCGGTGGAGGCGGGGGAGGACACTTTCTCTCACCCGACCATCGGAACCTATCCATGGTCTGGTCCCATCGCTTCACTCGATGAGCTCTATACCATCAAGGTTTCTCATTCATTTTGGGTTTTGAAAAACGGCTCCTGGGAAAAGCACATTTACGACATCGTTCAGATGAAGAAACTCGGTGCTCAGGTTATTCCTGAACTGTACACTCTTCTCTACGGGATCTGGGAGGAGCGCTACGGCAAGAAGAAGATCACTCTTGAGCTTGCTCCGGATGAGTTCTTCAACCCTCATGTGAACCGTAAGTACGAGCACGATAGCATTCATGCCTCGGTAGCTTATTACGATGAGCCTCTGTTCAACCGTATCCTTCGGGATGGTCACGAGGTGGCGGTTGACCGTAGCAAGTTTGAAGCACTCTCGTTGGAAGACAAGTTCAAGCTTGTCCGAGAGGAGGTCTACGCCACGGCTTTGGAGCGTAGAGTTATCCCTGCGGATTACAACACTAATCGTCAAGGCGCCTACGCCTATGCTTTGAAGAAGACCCTAACGGACTTCACAAAGGGCTGGTTTCCGCTGTTTATCATTGAGCACTACGATGAGCTTCGTAAGCCTGACCTCAATTATGTCGAGGTTCACAAGGCCAACGCCGATAAGCTAATCCTGCTCTAACGGATGAGCGTTACTTCTTCCGGAAACTTCAGGTAGGTTTTTCCTTCTTTATAAATGTCGGTTCCATAGACCTCAGGATCACGAATCAGGCGGATTTTCTTATCCGTGAAACCGACTACCACGAGAGCGATGAGAGGAGAGTAGCCGTTAAGTGTGGCGGCTACTCGATCACCGACAACAAGAGATCTTCCTTGAAAATCCTGCTCGGCGGTGTTCACAGGGTCTCCCGAAGTGCGACGAGGAAGCGCTGGAAAGGCTCAGCGGAGATGCTCCAGTCGGGAACGCCCCCGTGAATGTTGAGCCCACCCTTGACCTCCAGGATGGTGCTCAGGTAGTAGCTACCGCCGGTGAACTGACCCAGGGGAGTGTGGGGATAGCGGGTGTCGTAGAACTTGACAGTGGACTTCTCCGAATTAGCCTCGATCTTGACCTCGGCGTTGAACGTGATGCCGGAACGGGAGTCGGTAATGCTGAAAATCTTTTCCACGAGTTTACTCCTAGGTTAGTTTTTCGTACAAAACAACAGTAACATACTTTAGACGATACGTTAACCGTTTAGAAAAACATTATGAGATTTACGGAGCCAAAATGAAATTCTTCCTCGATGACAGCGAAACAATTTACGGACCCTTCACCAGTGTAGATGAAGCGAGTACTTTTGTTCTCACTTTGCCGGTGACAAGACACAGTAAGGCTGGATTATTTCGAGAAACCGAAGATGGAATTCTTGATCTCTTAGCTCACATAGCTCTTCCCACTCCCGCGCAGCTCTGAACCAAAGGAAACCCATGAGATACCACCTGAAAGAAGACGGCACCGCCGGTCCATGCAAAGCGGCTCCGGGCAATTGTCCTAAGGGTGCAGCTATCCATGGGGATTCGGTTCAAGAGGTCTATTCACAGCTCGAAAGCGTTATGAAATCTCAATTATTCCCTGAACCGGAATATCCAGCGCCGAAAGAACGTCCTTCAGCTAGAGAGATCGGTAGCGCGGGTCAGATGATGACCTATAATGAGCCTGAGATAATCAAGCTCCAGTTAGAGGCATTCGCTAAACTCGGGATCATTAGCGATGCTATTCCGATCCTCGAGAAGCACAGTCCAGTTATTGGTAAGGCTTGGGAGGTTGGTACCCAAGGCGCACTTGAGTATGCTAACTTCAAAGTGAAGCAGCAGGAATACATCTATGAGGGCTCCAATGACGAGCGTTTCATCGGTCAAACCCCCACCTGGGTGGCTAACTCTCACTATGAGCTCCAAACAGCTGCTCTGAACTCACTCATGGATAAACTTGAGACCGGAACCCTCGAAGGCGTAGATTTAGACGCCTATCAGGTGGCCCTTGGGGATACTCATGTGCTCAATGAGTACGGGAAACCTCAGGTAAACGCTTTCTTAGCTTTCAACTACAATCCTCACCGCCAGGACGACAATTTCTTCAACAATGTAAAAACTCGATTCCTAAAAGAAGGCTTCGGTAAGACTCAACTCTCCGAGAACAAGAGCCGTTTCAAGGTTCCGGCATTCTACTGGAATGGACTAGATGAAACACGCAAAGAACGTGTGGTTGCTCAGCTTCTTTCGGATAACTACGATGGTCGTGGCGGAAAAAGAGAGTTCAAGGATAAGGCACTTGGAAGAGATTTCGGAAAACTCCTCAGCACCACGTTTGCTTACAACTCTCAACTAAACGTGCGCGGTATTGAAGAGGGAACTCCAGCTTCGTTCTCATTGGATTGGGACGGAAGCAAAGTCGAAGGAACCTACAAGTTCACCGATGATGGTTTCGAGTGGACTGAAACTAGCCGTACCTATGTGACACCCAAACCGGATCCAAGGTTAGCCTACTAAAATCTATTCTAGATAGCCCGTAACTTTTCTATTATGAAGCGTTACGGGCTATCTTTTGTTAGAATAAACTAAATAACACTGGAGGTCACTATGACTGGAATCATGCCCAAGGAGTATCTTCACTTTAGTTAGAGGCACTCGTCTTATAACTGGTGAAGAGGCGCTAGAGCGCCGCTCGACACTAAACTCACTCATCGAAATGAGTGTAACAGCTGGCTTCCAGGAGGTGATACTTCCCTCGCTTCAGCCAGCGGCATTGTTTGCGGATAAAGGTGGTCCTGAGCTTCTATCCCAGATGTACGTCTTTCCAGATAAAAAGGGACGAGAGCTAAGTCTTCAGCCGGAGGGTACCGCCGTATGTCAGCTTCTCGCTCGCACCGAATGGAAAGCTCTAAAGGATGTGAAAATATTCTACGAGACCCGCTGTTGGCGCTATGAGAGACCGCAGGCTGGACGCTATCGTGAGTTTACACAATTTGGGGTAGAGGTCCTGAACCCTACTAGAGATTATTCGGATGAACTCATTGCTCTAGGTGAAAAAATGGTGAGCACTTTCACTAGCAACTACGAGGTGGCTCCGGCGGTGAAGAGAGGCTTAGCCTATTACGTGGAGGACGGGTTTGAAATAGCTTGTCCAAGCTTAGGTGCTCAAAAACAAGTGCTCGGAGGAGGCGCATACGCCGAAGGGATAGGCTTTGCTTTGGGTGTTGATCGACTAATCTTAGCTAAAGATTAAACAGAAGTGGCGCCAAGCAATAAACTTGGCGCCACTTTAGTGTTTAGTTTAGAGTCCCTGGCCGTGCTGAGCTAGCCAAGCCTCGGCCTCCACAATATTTTCGTCGCTAAGCCCCTGTGCTCCATCCGTGTAGAGGAAACCGAAACCAGGACGGTTGAATAACCCCGTGCGGTCAGTGAATGGAGGATTGTCGTCAATCCAGAGCATCGGCCTTCCTGGAAACTGTGACTCAAGCTGAGCGGCTTTCCATTCGGGAGAGCGCCCCTTGAGGATTGTTCGCTCCGTGTCCACCGCCACCGGAAGTGTGAAACCAAGGGCCTCACCGAAGTAAGTGTTAGCCCAGTGCTGCCAGGTGGTCGCCCACTGGACCTCGACGCCACGCTCTAGAAGAAACTGAATCCACTCAACCGCAGGGCGAGAGAAATAGATGTTTCTTCTACTCTTACCTTTCTTGCTCCAGTTCGGTTGACCATGGAACATGGAGGGATATTCCTCTTTCGAGAACAGGCATTCCACTCTGATGTCATCAGGTTTAGGATCCCGAAGCGGACGAATCACTCCATCGCAATCGAGAGCAATTATTGGTTTTAGCGTCAAGAGGTTTCACCCACTTTCAAAATGGTTTTAGTGATTCAGTTAGTGGAGGAGACTGCCCACTCCACGAGGTCACCGCGAATGTCAAGGAAGTCGGAGGCCTGCTCGAGGAATGCCTCCGTGGAAGGACGGCTCTGATCAGCCGCCTGGAGAGTGGCGAGAACCGTTTGTGGCTCAGTGAGTGCCTGAATCGCCATGGAGGCCATAACCTCCGCCACTAGACGAGTAGCTGCCTCGTGTTGTGCCTTGGGAAGCTTACGCATGGATGCGAATTGTCCTGCCATTAGTTCTCCTCCTGAGTATCTTCAGCAGCGCGCTGCTCTTCGATGAGCTGATCGGCAATTTTCTTTTCGACTCGGCGGGACTGCCCGCTAGTCATTTCACCACGGCTACGCCAGTTGGTACGAGCGAGCGCTCCACGGGTCTTTCCGGTATCGGTCATGGAACCATCCTACACTATAAAACGTTTTAGCGCAATAGTTTATTGAGCGATGGGTGCCCAAGTGAGCTTCACATGAGCCCATTTTGTCTCTAGATATGCTCGGATTCGACCTTCATCCTCCGGCTTAGGATCAATGATCTTAGCGAAAAGAAAGTTTCCCTTACGTTGAAGAATATAGCAGAAGCGAAGTTCGCCGGGGCGGGCCGGCTCGTAGTCGTCTTCATCGTAATCTTCAGAGTTTACGTCTACTGTTTCACCCTCGTAGGCGGGGAAGAAATCCCAACGGTAGAGGAAGTTGTAATCTTCGTCCGCGTCATCCATTTCCGCTAAGAAGTCATCCCAGGTTTCATACTCAAGGTAGAAACCCTCCATCTGGAAACGATTAGCAAAATAGTTGCCATCGGGGGCGTGATAGGGGTGATCTAGCTCCCAGAAAGGCTTTACATCACTCATCCTCAGCACCAGCAATCTGATACTCGGAGTTGCTGGATGGCCAGGTGACGAAGATTTGAGCACTGTTCACAAGGTCATGGATCTCTTGCTGAACCTCTTCGGATTCTTCGGCTAACTCATCGTCTTCATAGATCATGGAGTATTCCACATCCTGGACGTGGAGCCCTAAAATTCTAGCCGCGTGATCGCGTTTCTCTTCTTCAGTCATCTACTTACTCCCTAACAATTTACGTTGGAGTATTATAACTAAAACCAATAGAAGCCTAAGAAAAGGGCCGCAGCTAAAATAGCTGCGGCCCTTTTCTTTCGTGTCGAGTTTAGCCTTGGCCTTCTGAAATAGCCTGGACAAGACCGCCGACAAAAGCGAAGCCTAGGAGGATCATCGAAACCTGAAGACCTTCCCATCCGAACAGCAGAAAAAGAATCAGAGAACCTAGGAGGAAAACAGCTACCGCGATAGCGAAAACGAGGTTGGCGACACGGTGCGGGTTTTCCAACGAAGCTTCAACATCAGAGGGAATATAGCTCTTGTAGTCAAAATGTTCGTAGCTCTTTAGCTCGTAAGAATCATAGAACGGCTCTTTACTGTAATCCTCGAGCTTATTGTAGGAGTTGTAATGCTGCTCCTGAACTTTTACACGCTTCATGTCATTGTCCATGATTTCACCATAACATTTCTGAGTAAAACTGTCAATGATTACTTGACAGGTGGCTCCATTTGAGCGCCGCCGATGATAAGCACTTTGAGCAAAGCACTTACCTCCTCTGCAGTGAGCTGCGGTCGCATGCTCCCCGAAGAGTCTTCGATATAGAGGTCAACCATTGTCGGAGCCTTTAGGGTTGAAGAATTCCCAGAGAATTTTACGAGGCTCTGGAAGCATAAGTACTCCGACACAGCCGATGATTAATGCGATGTGCAAAACTAGTGGCATTTTATTACTCCTTAGCTGAAAACTTATCGAAAACTGAACCTTCGGGAACGTAAAAGTCGTAGGTGTTCGCGGTGCCCACGGAGTCGCTCCAGGGGAATGCCCAGCTGGACTTCTTCCACACCCAATCGTAACGAATGAAGTACGGCTCACCTTGAACATTCTGATTTACACGAGCTTCAGAACCTTTCACCTGCCCGGGACTTCCCAAATATTAACACCGTCGGTTTGGGTGGTCACAAAGTTAATAACGAGTTCTCCATTGAGCTCATCGTAAACAACATAGTAATCCCGAGCCGCCGTCTCATTCAAGGAGCTCAGCGGCTTCAACTGGTAATTATTCTGAGCAACTAACTCAGCATTCGCCGAAGCCGCGTTGTGAACAGTCGAAAGGCCGATGAAGCCGATTATGGCGAGGAGTACGGTGCTAACCACCCCTACCCATATGCGCTTTCCGATGAAATGACCCACCACGCAACCGATTACCACGGCTACGAAGATCATAAGGAACAGACCCACGGTACTCCCTTTACTAATTGATTCAATCGTATCGGGCTACTGCCTAAAAGTCAATGTTTTACCGTAGAAGTTTAGTCATCCAAGCCGTTGTAAACAGTTTCAGCCTCGAAAGAATCCAACACCTCCGGTTGCCAATTACGGTGGATCTCGGTGAGGATATAGATCCCAACCTCTCTCCAAGCTTCAAAAATTTCGTCTTGTGAAATTTCTTTGAGCTCAGCAAGAGTGAATAAGCGAATGTCGGTGGATTCACCATCTTCTGGACTCAACTCGGGCTCTTCGGAAGCGGTGAGCGCGTACATTATGTCCGTGTGAAAGTGGACCGGCTCAACGGGGTACTGTCCGGTGGAATGGAGAACCGGCTGAGGATGAACCGCCGCATCCGTCAAAGACTTGATTCGAAGCGGAGGTTGTAGAATGCGAAGTTGGGAGTGGAGATATCCGGTCTCTTCGGTGATCTCGTGAAGGGCAGCCTGCCAGGGAGTCTCATTGAGTTCAACATGGCCTCCGAACATGGAGAGGCGACCGGTCTTACGGTGAGTGTGGAGGATAAGCTTTGGCTCATCGAAATCTTCTCGAACGATGAAAAAGCTTACTGTTGAGTCGTGGTGACCGTTAGCGGTGTGGATATGTGGCATAGTTAGCTCACTTACATAAATAGAAGTTACGTGAGTATACTACCGAAGGCTACCGTCGTTGGAAGATCATTTACGAGTTTTTGTTTTATCTCGCCAGTTCAGGATTTCACTGGCAACGGTGCGATTTACAACGCTCACTGTCCCCGCCAAAGTCTGGATTACACCGAGGTTACCACGAGGATCCTCTTCGTCTTTGAAAATAGCTTTCTCGATGTCAGCAAGCTCTGTGGTGAGCTGCCGAGCGGTTAGCTGAGCCTTCTCGTAGAGCTTAGAAATATCCTCTGCCGTGGCGCTTGTGCTTTTAGTCATTACCTTCTCCTCGAATTGTGAATCAGCTATAGGAAAGAGCAACGATGTGCTCTAGTATGGGATTATCGAGATCGAAGAACTTCTTGGCCACCTCTAGCAGAAGTGCCACCTCTTCAGGAGTGGGAAGCTCATGGAATGTCCAGGCTACACCGGAGCTCTCTTTAGGATACTCGTATTCATACAGCCGAGAGAGCCCGACGATAAAAACATCTGGTTCCCGTGCACCAGTCATGGAGAATGATCCACTAGTGTCGTAGGTGAGAGCATTGCCATGCTCTGCAGAAAAAGTATCGAGCTCTTCCGTTAGCTCCCAGTAGCTGTCTGAGACCGAGGTAAGCGGAACGCTGAAACCGTAATTTTTGCTTAGGGAGATATCAATGCCCATGGGTAATCCTTAGTGAGTAAATGACTCTGCGTTGACTGAGAAGAACGAGTTATACTCAGCTAGCAGATGAAGGGCGATGGTGCGAGCGTCCGGAGGAATCTGCCCCTCAGGAATTGCTCGAATTTCGTCGGCGGTGAGCCAATAGAGCTCCTGAGATTCATCTTCCCCGGGAACTCCGTTCGGCTCTTCGCTTGTGACAAAACCGAAAGCCATGTCCGTGTGGAAATGAATAGGATTCTCGCCGGGGAAATCGTGAGTGCGTAGGGCTACTGGTACGGGATGAACTTCCTCAACCAACCCGGGGATCGGAGCACGAGCCTGGAGCACATCCAATTGAGAGAGCTCGTAGCCAGTCTCCTCTTCAAGCTCGTGAGTCATGGTTTCCCACGGGTGCTCATTGAGCTCCACGTGGCCGCCGGGCTGAATGAGAATACCAAGCTTCTTGTGGCGGTGGAGTAAGATTGCCTCTTTGTTCAGATGCACGATGAAAGCGCTCACCGTGAAATCGTGTTGGTTATGTTCCGTATGAATATGTGCCATTGGCTCAATCCTTCTTTAGGTAAATTGATGAGTCATAGAGCTCAGTGTGTATTGGATCAATACGATCCAAGGAAGCCTTCGCTAGGTTATACCAGGCTTCATTCTGCGTATAGAGAGATTCCACATCATCCATGAAGATTGAGAAGTGTTCTTCAATCTCGCCGTCCGCGTCAAGGATATAGAAAAACTTTCCATAAAACGGCCCGCCGAAATCCGAGCCATAGGATTTTGCCCAATTGGGATCGTTCACAGCGCGGTCTGCCTCATCTTCTAACCGCTCCTCTTCAGCATCTGGGTCAGGATCATAATCCCAAATTACCCGTCCAGCGAACTCTGACTTTTCGATCTCTTCGAGAATGATGTCTAGCGCAGCTTTGGAGTGTGCGTAGTTTGCAGGGTTTTCGATGCCAAAATAGTTGATGCTAAACATGAATTAATCCTTAGTTTTCAGTGTTCTTTAAACGCGCAGCAAGAGCAAGAAGTAGCTCTTGAACATCTCCGGGAAGGATGTCATCCTCAGCCCAAGCTTTAGCCTCTTCGATGAGCTCGTCATCGGAAACCGGAGTTTCCTCGGAGTTTGTTTCTCTTTTCTCGATGAGTTCAACCATTGCGTCCACGATGGGATAGTGGGAAAGATCACCGATCTCACGGCGGGTGAGCTCTAAGGCTTCACCGATCTCTCTTCGGAGTAACTGGCGCTCAACGAATTCCATCATTTTCCTTTAGCGGTTTTCTCATTGTGAGTGGCCTCTCGAACTTTACGTTCAATACCTGCGGCCTCTTCACAAACCGGACATGATGTTATACCCCAATGGGAGCGATTCCAACGCTGAATATGGCGCTCATGTTCCCAACAGCAAGCATTCTGTGGATGATTAGCTTTACAAGCAGCCGCATTCACTAAAATTTTGTACTGCTGATCGTAAGCTGCTTGACGCCAGCCTTGAACGGAATAATCTCCAAAAGGATTATTGCGTATTCCCGCGGCAAAATCCTCACGAGCTTTCTCAGCGCCCTCTTTATTCTCTAAGGCAGCTTGAATGTGAGCGTAGCTCATGAGAGGATTCCCTAATTTGTCTTAACTGTAAAGTTAATAGCCGGAGGAGCGGGCTTCGGCTGCTCGGGCGGCTGGCCAAAACGGCCGGGAAGAATGTTGAGTGAAGTCGCGTCTTCGGGAGACTCCACGAGAAGGCCAGCCTCACGAAGGGCATTGGTCACTATGATGGTACGGGAAGCGCCAACGATACCTTTAGCCTGAGCCTCTGCCCACTCGCGCTCGGCGTTATAGACCACATGCTCGGCTTTACGCCAAGAGAAAGGGCTTTCCATTGTTGCTCTCCTTTTCATCAAAATCTAATTTTAGATGTAATCATTCTACACGATTTCATCGTTTTACACAATAGGAAAGGACTTGTTCAATAATTTTCGAAGTTCAATCTAAATGAACATACCTAATTATTGAACAAGTCCTTAGATTAGCTTTACTCTAATCCAGCCCAATGACCAGCACTATGGCGATAAACAGGCTTTCCTATGAGGGTGATTACCCAGCCATCTTTACGGAACTCGTAGGTAGAGCTTTCAGAATGGAATCCAGCTAAATCATTTCCTGTTAGGGCAATTGATGTATTAGTCCAATCGTCCTTTTCATCGTCGTCATCATCCTTCTTAAGTGAGTACACTTGGAATTCTTGACGAGTAAGAAATAACGGATTTCCGTGCCAGTGATCCTGACCTTCTCTTTCGTTACCCTCTGGGTCCACTATGACTACCTTGTAGTACTGACGGTTATCCACCGGGGTAATGTTGAGAAGTTTCACGGCCTCAGCAGGAGTCTCGTCGTAACGGTTCATTTCATCTACCAGTGAGTTCAGCATGTCAAAGTTGAACTGATCGAAGAATGAAGCCAAACGGACAACGGCCTCGATGTGTTCTTTTGCCTTTAGACGATCTTTACAGAACTCGCGAATGAAATCGGATTCTAAACCGTGAAAGTCGATGCTGTAGTAAAGTCTTCCGGGACGATTCTTCAAGTGCTGATCTAGCCTAGATGAATCATTCACCGTGAGCACAAAAAGATGCTTAGTTGCTGCGGTGCCATCGAGCAGGCTTAGGATAGTCTCCTGGGTTGAAGGGTTATCGTAAACCTTCTCAAACTCATCCATAAAAATGAGCGCAGGTTCAGTGAGCTTAGCTAACAGCGGGCCCAGCTCTGTACCGGACCAGGATTTATCGACAATGATAGTCGGCATGCCTGCGGTCGCGGCGTCTCTTGAGAGCACCTTACCGAGAAGACTCTTTCCAGAGCCTTTTTCGCCGGAGAGTAGAACTCCGGTGTTGCCGGAACGCTCGTTGAAAGTACGAATAATTCGTGCAGCCCATTTCTCATGGTCACCGTAGACTCGACCTAGTTTTTGAAACTTACGGCTTCGTTTGAAGTACATACCATCGGGGCTGCTTTCCACGGTGTAATTTCCCTGAGGAAGGCCGTCGAGTAGGCTCTCTTTAGAGGGCGCTGGGAAGAACGCATCCCCTGTTTGAAGAAAGTAAGCCATGGTATCTCGTTTCATTTTTATGATTCGAGCTATTGTTCCAAAACAATTGATAAGCTTTTCGTTCTGGTGAAGCTATTTTTGGTTTAAACCTAAAAGCCCTCGAACTTTACTTATGTTCGAGGGCTCTTAGATTAAGAGATTAGCGTTGGTTGAACTTACGCAGCTTCTGGATCCTCCAGATTCGGAAGCCCGTAACCATGTAGGAACCGAGAAGCGTTCCTAGGCACGAACCGGCGAAGAGGGAGAAAGGGCTAGGTGTTTCGATGGCAAGAACCAGAAACACCACCATCCCGCTCAGAAGAATCACTGTGGGGAGGATAGCGTCCTGAAGCTGTTCCTTGGTGAGGAAATCAGCGACGGAATCCAGCTCCTCTTGAGTGAGCTTCTTGGGAGCGATTTCAGCTACGATGTTTGTCATAGTTCTATTGTATTCAGGTGATTAGCGACTTGTCAATTACTTTATGCCTGAAGAGTACGGCCGGTCGGACGAATCGAGAGTGTCGAGCGGACATCGCTCGTGGCACGGAAGTCAATGCACTCCGTCTGACTTCCGATGAACTCCACTCGAGCATGGCCGGTCTCGTGCTGCCAGGTTCCGAGAACCCAAACCTCGAACTCATCCTGAGGCTTCACGAAGTTCGGGAGCAGATTAGCGATGGAGGACTTACTACGTCGGCGCGTGTTTTTCATAAGTTAATCATATAACGGCTTATCTTGGAAACGCAACCTTTGGTACAATATTTCAATTCATCGAGCGGAGAGCACAATGACTGCAACGACTACAGCCCCTTTAACGGCTGAAGCTAAACTTGAAATCATCTCTGAAAAATTCCATCCCACCGGCTGGCGTCAGGTAGGGTCAAAGACCCACGGCGGACCTCCGGAGTACGGCTACGTTTGTGAGCGCCACGGCTATTGTCAAGAGTGGTCCTATTTGAATCCAGCCCTTACCCGTTACATTCTGGATAATCAAACTTGGGAGCCTCGCGAGCTGCGGGCAAAACTTCTAGAAGAATTCGCTTCCACCGGAGTAGCCCCAAAAGGGGATTGACTCGCCTCACAAAAGGAGATACAATACAACCATGACAAACTCAAACGCAGCCTCCGCAAAGCCCGTCCCCACTCCTCCGGCAAAGCCGAAGCCGGTAGCCTCCCGTGAGGAGCTTCTTGAGCTTCTCTCAGCCGGGCATGGAAACTTCACGGTGACCGTCAAGTAACAACGGTTACTACACGCCCCTGAGCGGCGCTGGATCGCGGTCTAAGCGAGCTAATCAGTCAATATGCATCGTTGTGTGCATAGACTGATGAACCCGTTAGACCGTCATCCAGCGCCGCTTTTTAGTTTAAAAATATGTTCGTTTTTAGTTTGAACTAGCGGTGAATAGATAAAATAGCTTCATATATTTTTAGAAGGAGAGCTCTATGACACCGGGTAGTTTTATTGTAAAAGGAGGCGGTATTTTCCGCTCCATAGAGTGTGCTTCAGACGGCTTCATTGAAGATTTTTACCAGCCAATCTTGAATCAACTAAGCTCACTTCTTAATGAATATTCGGTTGAAGAATTAGTTCAGTTGATCGCTGTCTCTAAGCAACTTGATACCGTAAACTTTGAAAAGAAAATGTTCCTTACTCAGGATGACGTGGATAAGCTGAAAGAGCTAGAGCCTTCTCCTCGTACTGAGGATGATGAGTTTTGGGCAATTTTAGAGACTCTTCCCGCAAATATTGAAGAGTGGTCGGAAAACGACTGCGAAGATCTTCACATAGAAATGTGCGGATCACCCAGTAGTCTCTCGTTTAATTTGAAAGCGCAAATGCTCTCCGGATTATTTCTTCAATTTGGTTCACCTTTCGATGACGAAATTCCCTCTGAAGCCGAGCTAGCTGAGATTTTTGGCGACGAAGAGCTAGGGTCTATTATTGATTTCGATGAGCAAACCTTTACCTACCGAGAATGGGATGTAGCAGTCGTACTAACATTTGATGAGATCCGGGAATCCCCGGCGGATATTCAGGCCCTCTATGAAGAGCTTGAAGAGGGATAAGACCTCGTTCCCGCGGCGATAGCTAATAAGTGGCCGTGAGGCAGTTAGGAGCAACCGTGAGCATCGGTTTAGTTATCTTGAAAAGTGGCGATTCACTGAGAGCTATTGAATCGGAAACAGACGGAACTTTAGAGCTCTTCTACCGTCAACATATTCGCTCATTTAAACTCCTCTTGAAAGCTCATTCTAAAGATAAGCTGAGTGAACTTCTTTTAGCCGCTGAACAGTTTACCATTTACCCTTCGAGTGAATTACCCATAAATCAGTCGGCTCTAGAGAGCATCAAAGTTCTTCGCCCGAATAATGTATCTCCGGATAGTTTTTGGAAAATCCTTGACGCGGTTTCACCTAGAGTCATTGAATGGAATTCGGATGAGCTAGCTCAAGTGGCTGGGGCTTTAGTTGGGGACCGAAATAGTTTAGCCTTTGACTTGAAAACACAGCTACTCAGTGGTGTTTTCGTACAATCCCCGCGAGTGAAGCCTGCCGCTCAATTATCTCCCATGGTTATTGATTTTGACACCGCTTTCTTGACCGTGCGCTCGGAGAAATTCGGGCTGGGGCTCACATTCAAAGAGGTTGAAGATAACGCACCTTTTAATCTAGCTAAGTTTGCTAACTGACCGTAAGTATCGCGTTTTTATTGAAGTTTTTGTTGACTCTGTAAGGTATTCTGTGTTAGAATAACCTCGTGCGAATCTCACTGTATCTTACCCTTATCTGGCTTCCGTCAGCCCTGGTAGCTTTCGTGATCGTGAAAGTTCTCAAAATAGGTCCCACGGTGTTCACTATTTCCCGTGAATATGGTCTTGGCGTTCACTCCGGTGACCTCTACGCACTGATTCCCATGGGGATCGCTCTTATTGTTTCATATGTCCTCCTAACAAAGCACTCAAAGGTGGTTACTCGATGAAGAAGAACAAGCTAATTTCCCCGGACGGTCTCACGGAAGTCAAGGAAATTGTCCATGGCGGCATCACGTTTCATCTTCCTCCGTGGATTCCTGAGGACGAGTTCCGAGCCGGGTTAGATTCCACCGAAGATGGAGAGGCTCTTTCCTCCGTAGTGAACATCAAGCTCAAGGGCTGGACCAACGAGTACGACTACGAGATTGACGACAATCGGGATTTCCCAATTTTCAAGGTGACCGCAAAGGTTCCGTTCAACTCAGCTCGCGAGCTAGTGGTCAACCGTTTCACTCCTCACCACTTCAATGACTACACCATCACCATTCAAGATGACGGCGTGGTTGTGAAGTTCCTGGTCACCGATTACCGAGATTTCAACGATGTCCAAGTGTTTGTTCTTCCGATGAACTTCCGTGAGCACCCCTTCCCCGGCAACGATGAGTGGGTGGAGGAGACATTCGATGAGCTGAGCGCTAATTTCGAAGAGCCCCTCCGTAAGAAGCTCTACTGGGATGGCCCTTTCCAGGAGTTCACTCACAACGGGGAAGAGTATTTCCTACAATTTCACATCCACGAAGATTAAGGATAACCATGGCTGAAAATAAAAATCACCCCGTGAGCAATGAAGACCTTAGTGGGATGATGGATTTTGTTCCCAATGATGATCTCCATCGGAACATCGCCGAAGCTCTCGCAATCATCTTCTCATTCGGACAGATTGACGGCGCCCATCACAAGGCCTGGGTTCTTGATCAAGTTGTGAGAAAGCTCACAGAAGACCATTATGAAGACTTCGTGAATAGCCACAACTTCGGGGATCTGGATATCTCCAACCCTGAGCTACTTGCTCAGTATCGGAAAATTGGTGAAGGTGACTACTACGAGGGTGATTTCACCGAAGATGAAATCTCATTGGTCGAAAACAATTACTACGAATGGGACGAAGGAATCGCTCCCTGAGCTTCACAGTTCAATAAACAGACATACGAAACTAACTAAGGATAACTAATGAGTGAACTACAGGTAAGAGAAACAACCGCCGTTTTCGGTGACTGGTCCGATGACGGTCATGGTAAGACCGATTCAGTTCGACTTCGCATCACCGGAGTAGACGTGAGCAATGAGGCTCTCTCCGCAGCAAGAGCTAAAGCTGAAGCTCTAGTCGGTTTCTCGGTGGAGACCATTTGCGAAGATTACGAAGATTCCTCCATTGACGAGGATAATTTCATCACCATGCTCCAGCACGGTTTGCCCATCCTTACCGCCGAAGGTGAAGAGCAGTCTCCAGTTCTTTGTTACATTGACGAAGATACTATTTCTGCTGCTGCGGCTGCTGGATTCACGGTGCTCTATTCGGATATTGATGCGGTGAAAGTCACCATGGCTTTCCTCGGCTACGGCATCGAAGGTTTCTCCTACGAGATCATTCCGGACGATGTAATCATTGGAACCTGGGGCGCTCCCATCAGTGGGTTTGGTTACGGACTGTACTACTGATACAAATTTTTATCTAACGGAAGATGTAACACCATGGCTAAGATCGGTTTCCTTGGAGATTTGCACGGCAACATTGCCGCTGCACGCTTCATGGTGTGGTCTATGAGCCAGCTTGGTGTCAAAACCGCTATTCAGGTCGGAGATTTCGGTCTCTACTCCATGACCGACAGTGTGAAATTTGCCAATAAAGTTAATGAGCTCTGTGAGCGTTTCGGTATCACTCTTATTGTGGTTCCTGGTAACCACGAGAACTGGCACCTAGTAAATGAATTGACCGGCAGTGATCGTACTATTCTAGCGGAGTATCGCTCCAGTATTTTCATCGCTCCCCGTGGTTACCGCGTCGTTTTCGATGGGATGAGCTTCGTTATGCTCGGCGGTGCTCCGAGTGTTGATCGCAATTGGAGAGCCGCGGCTGATCGAGATTTTAAGGCTAAGGGTAAAACTCGAGCTAATCAATATTGGTATTGGGAAGAGCAGATTACCGGAGCCGATGTAGATTATGTGGTGGCAGACGGCTACGCCGATGTGATGGTGTGCCACGATGCTCCCAGAGGGGTTCCCGGTGTAGAGAGCCAGATCAAGGGAAATCCTCATGGTTTCCACGTGGCAGATATACTTTATGCTGAAGAGGGAAGAATTCTGCTAACCGAGGCTTTTGATGCGGTGGCGCCTAAGTTTTTCTTCCATGGGCACTACCATTTTCCGGTGAATGAACTAATCAAAACTCCGGGCCACGATAGTTTCACTCAGGTTATTGGACTGGATCGTGAGTTCAATAATTACAGCATGGGAATTTTAGACACGGAGACCCAAATCGCCTCCAACATCGACCACAAGGCACTTCTTCGCCAGTTTAGAACAGAAAAGTTCTCCAATTCAACTCTGAGGGATATTGACAATGACTGAAGCCCCTAATAACGAATCACTCGAGGAAGCTCTCGAACAGATTTTAGAGAATAACGCTGCTCACGATTTCAAAAACTATCCTAAAGATAGAGCTGAACTCGCGGTTGAGGCCGGTTTCAACGGAACACTAGCTGAGTTCCTAGATTGGCTAGAGGAATCGCTCGTATATGGCGGAATAATTCGCAAGCCCATTGTGGATAATTACGGCCGTGAGAAAATTCAGGTGGATCTCATCACCGGAGGTTATTCCTCTGACGAGCGCCTCTTAGGGAGAGTTTTCAAAAGTCCTTATATGAGTACAGCATGGCGTTCATCTCATGCTGGAGGACTCTATGTGTATGAGTTTCATAAAGAGTGGTTTAACTGGGCTCCGACTCAGTGGTTAGCTCCTAATGCAGATCATCCTTTTGAAATAATCTCGGCTGTTCGCAAGGTCCGCATTATTGACTCCAATGATCAGCTCATCGAATTTGACGGCGGATTTGAGACCGGTGTGGAGCTTGTGTTTGAAGAGGGCACCGAAGATGGGCGAAGAGATTTCAGTAATCTTTCCGGTATTCTCACCGTGCGCCCGTGGTCTGGCAAAATCGACTAATAAAATGGTTGTGTTGGAATAGTTTTTAGGATACCATGGAACTATGACCACTTCAAACGCAAACATAATTCCTGCTGACTTCGTTGACATCGACCGGGCCGTGCGTCGTGCCTGGGGTGCCGACACCACCGCAGCGAGTGAGTGGAGTGCGGAGCTTCCCGAGCGTGGGCAGTGCGCCGTGGTGGCTCTTCTTCTTCAGGATGCTTACGGCGGAATTCTCAAACGAGCCCTCGTGAACGGTGAGTCCCACTACTGGAACGAGATCAATGGTGAAGTTGTTGACCTGACTCGCGCCCAGTTCACCGGTGAGCTCGTCATCGAGGACGAGGTTGTCCGTGAGCGCGACTACGTGCTCAGCTTTCCTGTCACGGCCGCTCGTTACAAGCTACTCAAGGATCGTGTGCGGATCTAATTCCACACCGTTTTAATAGCGAAGCTTAGAAAAGCTTTCCCTGTTCAGTTAGCTCAATAGTTTTTAGGGCGTTGGCAACTAACTCGGAAAGATTCACCGGTCTTACTCCGGTCTTTTCGTTTTCCCATTTCTTATTGGCGAAAGCGTCATCATCACAGTGGCCGCTATGATGTTTAGCCTTATTGCAGAAGGCATCGGCACACTTCTCCTCTATCCAAGTATAGGATTCATAGCCTCCCTTGATGGGACCTTGAGTTTTGTCAATGAGTGGGACAACGGCTTCCAGAACCTTTAGGGCTCCGTAGGCCCCGAGCTCCCGGTCAGAGTACTTACTGACTTTCGTGTGAGTCAAAGCTTCGGTGAGCTTTTCAAAAAGGTTCGGTTCCGGGGTCTTTTTCATTATTTTCTCAACGAATGAAGGCTCCGCAAAGTGATCTAAATACTCAACGCTTCTACGATAGATGGTGGTGCCGTCGGAGAGTAGAAGACTGTCTCTATCAATGTTCTCGGTGACTTCAAGAGTCACCTTCTCTTTTTTACCGTTGCCATAGCGGACGAACGCCACTAAATCCCCGGGCTTTGCCTCGCGGAAGATCTTAGCACTACAGTGATCAGAGCACGGGCTCAATTGAGAGCAGCACAGATTACAGTGGATTCCTCCGTTGAGTGAACCGGAACGGTCCGAACAAGAATTACATTGGTAATCAGGCATAAATAACCCCTCACTCTCACAGTTGTTATACCACTGTTTCCATGGCGGATGATGGGGAGAAAATCAAACTCTGAGACTATGGCCGCTACAACGACCTTTAACGCATCTAATGGTTGCTGTAGCGGCCATAGTCTTTTTATGTGGAGCTATTGCGAAATAGAAGAGTGCGGTGTACCATATAAATGTAGGAACAAACAAAGGAATGAAAATGGCTCGCACCGACAACGTTCTCCCCATCTTCGAGAACAAGCAGCTTCGCTTCGAATTCCGTAGCTCGCGTAAGGCCCACGAGTGGGATGAGGGTGTTCAGAAGATCTTCGCTTACCTTCTCCTCCTTCCGGTGGTCATCGTGCTCGCACTGGTTGTTAGCTTTTTCACCAACCTGATCCCCGGTGCCAACGACTTCCTCAACGAGCAGAAGTGGGCAAGCATGCTTATTCTCATTCCGCTGCTCATCGTGGCTGGGGTCATCATCTCCCCCATCGCCAAGCGCATCGAGGAGCGCAAGAGCGACTCAGTTTGGGAGGCTCGCCAGGCGGACTCTAAGCGCCTCGTGGCTGTGATCCGTGAGCACGGTTTCAGCGTCCCCAACGGCACCCTTGCGAAGGACATCTCCTACGCAACCTATACGGATCTCGAGACCGGTATCGCCTACCGTTCCGCGGCCGGTTCCGCAACCCGCGATGGTTACTCCATGGTGCTCGTCACCGACTAAACCCACCCATGTCGTAGGTTTGATGTATAATGGACTCACGACGATTCGGAGGCAATTCATATGGATAAGAGAGATTTTTATCCCTCTTCCCCGGTGAAGGCGGACGAATTCCTTTATGATGACGAGCTTCCGTTCACGGCCTTCGGTCAATTCGGTGAGGGCTCCATGGATGCTCGAGTTTTCGAGCAGGATGTGTGGTGGATTGACATCCACGGTCAGGAACATCTTCTCAATGAGATGTCCACCGAATATCTCAACAATGTGCTGAAGCATCTTTTTAGCAATCTACAGTATTTCCATTTTCACAGCGGACTACGCTACACCATCGAGAATGCTTTATCTCATGCACAGTTCCTTCCGCTTCCTGAAAATCCTGACGGATTCAAGGAGTACGTGGAGAACAAAGCTAATCCCTTGACCCTGGCTGAAGCAACCTGGTTGAACGGAACCCCACTAGTGAAGCGAATCTACGCTATTCTGGATACTCGATCCGACTGATTTTCTCTACTAAAAAGCCGCCCAAATAATCGGGCGGCTTTTTAGTAGAGAAGTTTAGCGAGCTTCTCCAGGAACGCAGGCGATGGCTCCGCTTTTACCACCGAGTGCGTAATCGAGGCAAACAAAACCGGCATCCTTTGAATCGGTCACATAGACCACATCAAAGCTTTCGGAAGCAGCCGTGAACTTCTTCGGAGTTGCTGTGATGAGCTCACAGGTGAAAGAACCTCGCTTGCCGCCGAGCCCGTACTCGAAGCACTCTACGAAACGTTTATCCGGGAGCTGGTAATAGGTTTCCTCAAGACCGTAATCCTCAACAGAAATGGGCTCGTTCACCGAATCACCAGAGGTATCCGTGGCGTAATCTCCGGCGGCACAACCGGTCAATCCGATACCTAGGAGAGCTGCGAAAACAGCTCCTACGACAATTTTCTTCATTTTATTTCCTTATCTGGCTTCTGCTGGTACGCAAGAGATCACGGAGTATTTAGTCTCGAAATAGTCCTCAAGACAAACGTAAGCCTCATTCCGTGCGGAGGTGAGGTAACGCACATTGAAAGTCTCGGTGGCCTGGGTGTACTCACCGAGTGGGGTTGTTACAAGTTCGCAGCTCATCGTGGCATACTGTGTTTCAAGATATGAAGTGAAGCACTCTACAAAGCGCTTATCCGGAAGCTGGTAGTTTACGGTCTCGAGACCGTACTCCTCCATGGAAATCGCCTCCTGAGGAGTGCTAGCAACCGTTGAGGCAGAACAACCACTCAGAGCCATGAGCCCCGCGGAAATGATTACTGCCGTTGCGAGAAATTTTTTCATGGTTTAGGCCACCAAATCCTCGAGAGCGATGGACTTGAGCTCAACCTCACCGAGGTTGAAGAGCACGGCAACACAGCCACGGCACCAGTGCCAGGACTCGTGCTGACGAGACCAGGAATCTGTCACGAGCTCACGAGTAACCTCCCGCACGCTCGAGGCCGGAAGACAGTTGTCGTAACCACAGATGGCCACGCGACCCTCGACCCCGTGCTCCGCGGTGGAGATGAAGTGGAAAGCTGAGCCGTAGAAGGAACGCGCCTCGATGAGAGCCGGGGTTACTGTCTTCTTTCGACCAATTCCGAAAACCATTAGTACTCCTTATAGGTGGAAACATTCAATGCTAACACGGAAACACCCGCTAAGGCAATAGGACCCTAGGCTCGCTTAGTTAGCTCTTCGATCTTCAACTGGAGCAAACGAACTACTTCATTGTGACCATCCTGAAAGGCCCAGGCCTCAACATCGTCCGTATCAATGGTGCTGTCATCTACCAAGCTTGCGATGAACTCCTCGAGTTCTCCGAGGAGCGGGCGTTCGACATTTTCAAAAGAATCTTTAAGCTGAGCAAGCTCTTTTTTCAAGCTAAGTCTTTCAGCTTCAGCATATTTGGCGTCCCTATGGAGATGGAGAGTTTCCTCTTCGAACTCACGACGGAGTCTCTCTGTCACTTTTTCTTCGAGAGCCATTTCAGCTTTATGGCGTATTCTTTCTGCCTCTTCGGCGGCTAGCTCTTCAGCGGATTTTTGCTTCGGAGCCGGCTTATAAGAATAATCATCTAGCTCATGTCTGTAAGGCTCATATTTGTCATCGTAAGGGGAATTGTAGCCCTTATACGGGGAATCGTAACGCTCGAACTTATCGTTTCTATCTCTGTAACGATCCTTAGGATAGTAATCCTTATCGTAATTGTCCGAATAGCGCTTGTCCATTATTTGCCCTTAGCCTCTGCGGCGAGCTCCTCTAGTTTCAACATGATAAGACGAATGACCTCATTGTGGCCATCTTGGAACGCCCATGCCTCCACGTCATCCGTATCCACGCCGCTCGTGTCTAGAATTTCACCAAGGAAGTATGAGAGGTTAGCGATGAAAGGAGCCACGTTGGTTTCGAAGCCCTCTTCAAGTTTCTCTTGAAGCTCTTCGATCTTACTCTCTAGACGATCAATTTCTCTCTTGTTCTCGTCGTCTTCGTCGTTCCAGGCCTCCTCGCGACCAGCATCTTTCGCATCTTGGACCATGTTGTCTAGATAAATATCCAGGTCCTCTTGAGCTCCCTCGACGAGAACACTCTTGGAGTGTGCGGAGTTAGCTAATTCAAACAGGTAGCCGTTGGTGTATCTCTCGTAGAGATCGTACTCGGTGAAAGGGCCCATCACTCTTCATCCCATCTATGCTTACGCACCTGAAGGATGGTCTCGGTTAGAGCATTGAGCTCTCGAGAGGCGTCATCGTTACCGAACTGCTCTCCGTTATATGAAGGCTGAATCGGACGATTTAGGCTCGTCATAACGTTGACGAGCTTAGCGATCTCCAGGTACTCATCACTTTTACCGTAAGGCTTCAGGTGAAGTATCATATTCGGGTCATAAAAGACCCCCTGTGAGAAACTACGGAGATGTTCAAGCCCCTCGTGGATAGAACCGGGAGGCTTCGGTTTACCGTCGAACATCTCTGAGAGGACCTTCTTCTGTTCAGCTAGTCCGGAGAGTGTCCACTCATCCGAGTTGAGGGAATCGTTCAAGCCCTTGTAAATTTCTTCGAGGAAAAACATTCCGCTCAGGCTGGAGAGGATCTTCACCGGACCCCAGAACTCCTCCGCATAGCCGGGGAGAGTGTCAGTTAGCTTGGCGAAGGAGGTGAGCAGGTTCTCAAAACCGGCAGAGACCACCTCATTCTTCAGGAGGACCTTTCCGTCTGAAATACGGTCGATGGACCAGTAGGAGAGACGGGCATTGAGGTTGTTATCCTTATTCGCATCCTGACGCTGCACTCGGAAATCACGGTAGACGTAGGCTTCCAGGTAGCCGTCGAGGGGCTCCGCGGTGCTGAAGCCGAGGGCGAGGAAAGTGTCTGAATTAGGGGCGCCCCACCTGTCGATCTTTTCGAGAGTTTCGGCCTCCATGTAGAGCGGGCAAATCTCTCCATAGTTGCCGTAGAGGCCTCGACCGTCTGCTGCAGCGTTCACCACGGCGAGGGCAGGCTTCAAGAAAATTGCTTCGATGACCTCGGTGGTGGCGGAGGGCTCGAGCTTGTCAAGACGGCCGTAGTCGTCATAGGTGCCGTAAACCGGCGGAAGAAATGGGGTGAAGAAATCGGTGGCGTAGATCTGCATTTTTCGCGGCGCCGCGGGGTTTGAACGGTATCCCTTAGTCGGGGTCAGAAGAACAAAACCGGCACGATCACCCTCGTGGATACTGAGATTACTGATCCCACATCCTACGTTAAAACTGCCCATGATTCCTCTTTCTTGACCTAGCTAAAAGTATTATTTCCATACTACACGTTTTTTAGGATAAACACAATAGTTCAAACGATAGTTATATGATCCAACCCTTCAGGAAAGCCCAGCGGATGAAAATCATCAATGAGCAAAACACTCGCTTGAGTGATTCCATCGACGTGCCTATTCGCTTAGTTGAGGGTTACCATAGCGGGGAGCTCTCCGGTGGTGGGCAAGTCATCGTGATTGTGGGGGATAAACTTCATGTCTACGATGATTCCTCTTCACTTAAACCTGTGGAGACCAAAAGGTCAGTAACCATAAGAAGCTTCTCGGGAGTTAAAGAACTCTCCACCGAAAGAATTGTTCTAGGTAAGAGAGGAATCACCTGGTACAAGCGTTTGCAAATAAATCGCAGTGTGAAAGCAGCATTGGTTCTGCTCGGGGCTGCTCCTAAACGCATCAAAGGACGCGCTAAACCAAAGAGCTGGCTGATTTAAAAGAATAGCCAGAGAAGACGTTCGCTTCTCATTAGCTTCTGAAAGCCTTCATCGTGGTAAAGCGGCCCGGGTTCTCGGGTTCCGTCTTCACGGACAGTGTTCCCCCAGCAGTCGTAGGTGAAATCACTGGAAAATGTTGTCGGAATCATGGGATTAGAGATCCCACAATATTCCCGAAGTTCCTCCACCGTAATTCGGGTAGCCTCCGCCTGGTAGTGATGAGCGGAACAGAGCTGTGCCCCGTTGGAGAGATAGTATCCTCCAGCTTCATCATCGGTGAATAGGCGGCGGTTGAGAATATGGTGAGCATCAACCGCCGCCAAACCACAAGCGGGAACTGCACAGAGACCTTTATTTCGAGCTAATGTGTTCTCTCGAAATTGGGTCCTTGTCAGCAGTTTCTCGCCCATGAGTTATCAGGCCTCTTCGGCGATTTCGATGGAGTAGCCCTCGTACTCGTAATCCTCTCGAAGCTGCAGTAGCCCAATTGCCAGATAGTCGGTGCGGCCGCGAGGACTGGTCACCTGTACTGAGGCAGGATCATCTGCCGCTAACAGGATAGAAATTCCCTCTGCGAACTCCTTCTCGAGGGCATACTCGCGCTTTACTCGACCAATGATTCGAGCGTAGCTCTCGCGAGATGAAATAACGCTCTCTCGAAGAGCCTCCGGAAGCTCGGCGATCTGCTCATCCGTGAGCTCCAGAAAAGCTCGATCAATGGTCTTAGAGCGGCTTTCAATAGCCTGAGCTTCTTCGGCCTCGATGTCTGCTAGAGTAGAGAACCAGCCTTCCTCAGCACGCTCCTTAAGAAGCTTCGCAGCAACTCGAGCATGAGCGGCACGATCTTCAATAACAAAGTAACGGCGACCGTGCTTCTCCTTCGCAATAAGGATGTCAGTCATTTCTCTCCTTTTGAAAGTTTTATTACGACTATTCTATTGAGAAATTGCAAAAAAGTCAATAGATATAGTCATTGACTTTAGTTTGTTTTAGTGTTAGCGTTTATCTATGACGAACTTCGAATATGACAACCTGCCCGAGACTGACCTGGCCGTACTTCCGGACTCCATGCAGCCGGCGGCAGTTAACTTCGTTCTGCGTAAGCTCAGTGAGCTCACCCCGATTGCTCTACAGGTGAGCGGTGCCCATGTGTATGATCGCAAGGGCTATCTCTCCACGGATCCCCTCGGCGGACCTCGGAACAAGTCCTACGGGAGTGACAACGATGACGTGGTCCTTTCCGTCACGCTTCGCATCAGCGCTAAGGATGCCGAGAACATGATTAAGACCACTCGGCGCCATTACGAAGAGAAGGTACAGGCTGAAAAGAAGGCTGAGGCCGAGGCGCTGGATGCCACCATCGCTGAGCTCACCTTGAAGCGCGAGGGTATTCGGAGCGAGTTCGATGTCTAAGGGAATCTTCAATCCTTATCCTGACGTACTCACCGCTCTCGATGTGGCTCTCGCCCTAGAGGCCGGACGCACTCTTCGCTGGAAGGCTGAGGATGAGCGGGAGGCTATCCTCGAGTACATCGCCACCAATCGCTACTGGGTAGAGAAGTTTCTTTCACCTTCCTGGGTAGAGCTCAATTCGCTCTACGAGCCCGCGGTGGTGTGGAACCGCGAGGTGGCAGACCAGTCCCGTAAGCTTCTCGCGGCTTTTGATCTGAAAGCCACGGTTATGCTCCAGGTGATCTGGGTCAAGATCCTAACTAAGAGCTAAAGAACAAGCTAAAAAGGGACGAACCTAATCGGTTCGTCCCTTTTTAGCTTTCAAACAAAGTTAGGATCAGCTAATTTTTTAGCACAGGCTGCACATGAATCTCTAGACTCACTAAGAGCTTGGCTTGGCGAAGTCGGATTCTGATGCCCACCTACGATCATGGATGAGCTGCCGCCGCCTTTACCGGCTTTACCGCAGATGGAACGGTTATAGATGATGAGCTTTCCTGGGCCCATGCTCTGACGCCAACGTGGATTGTCTCTCATCACATGAGTTACATAGCCTTGACGCGGGCGAGCTGCGACGAAACCTTCTTTACCGGTTGCCTCATCTTTGATGACAGCTTTTACCGGCGCCGGAACCCAGTCTTTATAGCTTGGGTAGGTGCTGGCTACAAAACCATTTTCGTCAATGTCTCCGGTGACGGCTACACCGTAGGACTGAGGTGCCGAAAAAACGGGAGTCTCTTGTGAAGCTTCGTAACCTTCTCGAGCTGCATCCTCCGAATCGTAATGAGTTGCTGTTTCACCGTAGCGACATTGCTTGATAGCAGTACAGACTCCGGGATTCCCCGTTTCCGGATTAATGTGGTATTTTGGCATGAGATTCCTTTGTTTAGCTTGTTATTCTTTTCTAAAACGCCATTTTTGTCAGTCCCGATATTTCATTCGGTCGCAGGAGACCCATGGATACCTTTGAAATACGAAAATCAAACGAAAATGATTTTGATTCAATCAAAAATTTAAATGACAATGCTTTTCCCGCCGGATCTCTAATATTTGAGGCCGGCGCCGTGAGTGAGCTTCAAGCAGGAATCCAAACGGGAAGAACTTTTGTTCTTGAAAGTTCAGGGTCTATTTTTGGTTTCTACCAGTACGATGTCTTTGGTGACTCTCATATAGAATTCGTATCAATCATTGTCCATGAGAGTTTTCGCTCCGACGAAACTCATAAGGGTAAAGGCTATGGACAAGCATTACTCTCTCATTTCCTACTTGAAGCCGAAAAAGAAAAAGAAAAACTTAATGGCTCTCTCACTATTTCGGTGGTAACCAGCATGGACAATGTACGAATGTTATCCTTGCTTATCAAAAATAACTTCTCACCTTTGAGAGTGATCCCTAATTACTTTGGTCCAGGTAAGGATAGAGTTTATTGCGAATATGGGATTAGTGCGGAAACTGTCCTAATAGAAAAAGATCTCTTTGTCCCGGTGACAGCAAAAGAATACATCGCTTCTCTTCTAAACGGAGAACGATATATTTCAAAAGTCATTAATGGCGCTCAAGGAGCGTTTTTCGAGATCAAAAGATTTGAACCATGAAGTAAAAGCAATTCCTATTAACCGGGACTCGATATAATGAGTGGCACTGTTTACCAGAAATGAGCTCTTTTGTCCGACGAACTACCACAGAAACCCGTCCTCTCGTTTGAGGCGAAGGTTGACAAGGATCTAAGCACTTTTAGAGTGTTTTTCTCCATCGCAACTTTCCTTCTCACCGTGGTAGCTTTCGTGATCGGTTTTCCGGCACTCGAGGATGCCGGGAAGAAAATAGGGCTCGGTTCATTAGCCGTAGGTTTACCATTCGCAATTGATCTAGGTATGGTTACTCTACTTCTCTGGTCCATGTGGAATAGGGGGACCATGCACCGTTCATGGCCTCCGATGATTCCTGCCGTTGTTCTACTCCTACTATCCTCATGGCTTCAGTACATCCACGCCATTGAGCTAGTGGCCTCTATTGAATCTGAGATAGCTCGCACTGGACTCATAATTCTAGCTTGTTCACTTCCTCTTCTTCTCGCACTTTCAGCAGGAGTTTTTGAATCGGTGACATTTGCTCCACTCATCGACAGAGCTCGACGCAGAACCCAAATGCTCCTCGCTCAACAGAAAATGGACGATGAGCTTTGGACTATCCAGATGGAAGAGAATCGTCGCCGTATGGAGCTCGAAGCTACATTGAAGCGTAATCGCATGGAGCTTGAGTCCAAGACTGAGCTGAAGATCCTTGAAGCTGAAGCCGAGGCGGCTGCTCGGGCGTTGAAGAGTGGTAAAGTTATGAAACCGATAGCGGCCCCTTCCCCTCAATCTCCGCAAGTTTCCTCCCCCATGCCTGCGTTGGCATCGGCGCCGGTTATTCCTACGGCTCCTCGCCCGGTAGCGGATGATGGTGCCCTTGCGGTCGCGGTCAAAGCTGTTCTAGCTGGGGAACTCTCTCAACGGTCTGCCGCTGAAACCTACGGAGTAACACGCTCGACTCTACGTAGACGGCTTGAGGCGATTGAAAACGCAAAAGCCAACGAGGAAACGGCCGCAGCTGACACTGAGTGACGTTCTGGACGAGCTTCTAGACCTTTGCGAACACGTCCAAGGCATGGCAAAACTAAAGCTTAGACTCGATCCTAGTGTGAATCTCTGTAATTAGAGAGCACCCAATCGGCGTGAGCCAGAAGCGCAGTAATGGCTCCTGAATGGAACCCGACCTCAGCCATGTTGTCGTCGGAGAATGTCTCCATGAGAGCATCCATGTGCTTCTCTACCTCAGCATAGAGCTGATCGAATTCAGGCTGAATCGGCTCCGGGACTTTTGACGCTCTCAGGTGCTGGAAATCCCCTATGATTTGGGAAAGGCCATCGAAGTCTTCAAACCACTGGTCATCCATGGTTATCTCCGATTGCTGCTACTAGGCTCACCGGTCACGGCGTCCCAGGTGTTATAGCAGCGCTCTTCGCTACAGTTGAGCTCGTCAGCGACCTCATAAGTGAGGTAAGCAGGACCCTCCGTGCGAAGTGTCACGTAAAGCCGCGCATCACAGCAAGGTGAACGTAGCGCGGTGAATCCCGAGGCCATGATGCTCCCTAAAGTTGAGTAGATTTTATACTACATGAAAATTACGGCTAATTCAACTATTTTTGGTAGCATGTCTCCATGACAAGTGTATTTTTAGGCTGCACGGTGATCGGAATGATCCCGAAGGGCGTATCCGGGGTTACTCGTATGACTCCCGGCAATGAGCTTTATCTGTTGGAAAAGATCGCTCGTGTTCAACCACTAGTAAAAGGCGATGCTAAATCAGCCGCCGTACTCACTTTCGTGACGGATTCCAACATGCCGGAGGCTCGTCTAGTGCTTCAAGAAACCTACGGTGAGATAACCGATAAACTGAAACCAGTCGTTCTTTAGCATGTTTAATCGGAACTGCGGTAGCGGAAAATGGCAAATTGTTAGCTACACTCCCCGGGAGAGTTTTTCTGAGCTATTGAAAAATAAATCTGAAATCATAAGAACTTTGGGTAAAGGCGAATACACCGAGTTTCAAAAACGGGCTTACTCAATTTTCGATCAATCCACCTCCGTTGTTCTCCTAGGACAAATGTGTGGTTTCGGAAAAGCTACTCCTGGGTTTGATGAAGCAAATGTAGATTATGTTCTAAACATGGCTTTTTGGCTAAAAGATTTACATGATTATGGAAAAGCTAATCCTCTCGCATGTTTTCACAAAACGGATTTTGATCTCATCGAATCGCTTTTGGGTGAAGCTAACTCCATTATAGAGGACTTCAGTTACAACGGGATAGCTATTCAAAGAACCGTTGAGAAAATCAACGGTTTAATAGCTCGGCATTATGGCTCCAGAGCGCCGGGTCTAAAATTAGACTATTCTTCGTTATTTCGTTTGGGTCTGCTCAGTCTAGAAGAGATTACGAATATTTTAGAGGTGGATTTAGCTAAAATAACTTATAAAATAAGAGCAACCGATACCGAAAACTCTATTGAAGATTACTATGGCGTTCCAAATGTTCGTAAATCGTTGGATGATTTAGTGGTACTCTCTATTTTTACGAATTAAAACTGTTTAGCTTGATATGATGCTTTATGGCATCCATATTCTCATTCATCAGAAACCCGCAATTAGCTGGGGACCTCGCAAGCTCCGTAGTAAAAGACGAGCTAGGCACCTTAGCAACAAAAGGTAAGCGTTATCTCCCCGGGATAGGGTTCTTTATCGGAGGCTTAGTTGTCGCTTTGGGGGCAGCCGTATTAGTCGTCCTAGGACTTCTCGAGGTGCTCTCCTATGTGCTACCGTTCTGGGTAGCAGCACTTCTGCTAGGTATTTCCCTCGGCTTAGTGGCCTTTGGTTTGATTTACCAGGCTCGAGCTAGCTTCGTAGCAGCGGCCGCCGAGGATGTCGAAGAAATTCAAGGCTGATACTGCCAAACAGCTAGGATAATCCTAGCCGCTGAATTCTAATTCTCTGTAAAGAGAATAGGTATTAGATTCCTCTTAGGATTTCAGCTAATGTCTTACGTGGCTTGCTAGCCTTTACGGCTCTAACGATTGTCTCTTTCTCGCCTCGAGGACGGCTTCTTGCCGCACGAAGCCACTGCTTACTAGCGATTTTGTAGCCTTTATCCTCCACGGCAGCGAAGATTTTCTCGGTGAGGAGAATATAATTATCTCGCTCCTGGAAATCCTTAAACCGCGGAGCGTGCTCAAGCATGTAGACCCATTTCGGATCATTGCTGTTCTTGCGTCGATTGTAGTACTGACTAGCCTTCTCTTCGTCACTCATGAAGAGCTCACCGAGCTGACGCTCGTAAACTGTTTTCCAATGCTCTTCAAAGCCCTCTGGAATATTCAAACGGCTGAAAAGAAGAGGATCATAGATGGTGCGCCAACGGAAATTAGCTAGTTCACTTAGGTAGTTCTCTTGAGCAAACTTATGGTCCTTATTGAAGCTTTTTGTGAGTACCGCGGCGGTAGCGTACTCTTTAGGATACTTCTTTTTGAAAGGCTTCATATATGTGGAAAGCCAGCGAGCGTACTCTTTGAGGGTAGGGAACCTGCTCGGTAAACCGAGGCTAAGTCGTTCCGCGTAGTACTCAAGAGGATGTTTATCTCCCCGAGCTTTATTGCATGAGGAGCAGGCAACCACGAGGTTACCGATCACGGTGATTCCAGCCGTGGCGATGGGGAATAGATGGTCAGTCGGCTCGCCGTGCTCGTCGATACCGCAGATGTGACACGCGGTGCCGAATTCCTCTAAATAATCCCTGTAGGATTGTGGACCCGTGAAAAATGAGTCAGCATAAAGCCTCTGCCAATCGAGAGTCTTACGAGGCGTGTAAGCGCGTGCCATTGGTACCTTTTCTCTAATCTTTCAATGCCATCATATCTTATTTACAGATTTTTCGATAATAGTATCCATGGAAAAGTTGAGAACAGATGAAGTAGTGAAGAGCGGTTCACCGATTATTAGCGACTTTGACAAGCTAATTTTAGCGGGGATAGCTCAAGCCGAGAGTGAAAAAGTCTCAACGGAAACCACCCGCGAGGAAAAACTTGGGATCCTGTTTTTGCTTATCCTCGGTGGGCTATTGTATTTTGTAGGTTTCTTTATTACTCCTTGGCCAATTGAAAGCTATAGCTTCGCTTTTATCCCCGTTTTTGGTGCTCTTCTCTGGGGAAGCATGTTCATAGTCTCGGCTAGACTCCGCTGGGAAACGCTTAGCGCTCAAGCAGTTGTTTTAGCATGGGTCTATGTGCCGATGATCGTATTTCTCTCATACTTAGCTAGTACTTTTCTAGCGGATGCTCCGAAAAGCGCTTGGAACGATCTTTTTGAAAATCTCACGGTGATCTGGGGCGGGGCAAGCCTGCTATTAGCAGTGCTCATAAGCATTGCGGCCGTGAAAGAGCTAGTGCTTAGTAAAAGAGCTTAGTTCAATCTCTCGAATGTAGCTGAAGGAGCTTTGCTCCAGTGATTTTTGCACCAGGCGCAAAGCAACCTAGTAGCGGGAGCTATTTCCCCGAGCTCAGAGTCACCGGTGAAGAATCCGATCCATTTCGGCGCCATGAAACAGCCTTTTGGTTCGGTCATGGCTACCCCGATGTAGGGCTCTGACGTTTGAGAAATACTTTCATTGAATTTCGGCGTAAACCCATCGCGCTCTGCGATAGAAGGTAACTGAAGGTAGTGATGAATTCCATCGGTAAGTTCCTCGTGCCCACAATCACAGCCCCTATTAGTATAACCCTCAAGTTTAGGTAAAACTTTTTCTCGAGGCGCGGCGTGTTCCACTAAAGTGCTCATGCCCATATGGTACCATAGAAAAACTATTGACCAAAACCTATAAGGAGCGATTCCATGACAAACGCCATGCTAAGAAATGCGACTCCTGCGGACCAAGATTCGGTCCTAAGCGTCTTCCTAGATGCTTGGACTAAACTTTGTCTTGAGCTAGGAATTGACATCGACATGGGAAATCTTCCCAGATTTAGAATTGATGCTACGAAGGTAGCTCTAGTCGATGACGAGCTGGTAGGATTCTTCCGGCTCAACGAATCCCGAGAGCTTCTCGAGCGGATCTACGTGAATCCCGTGTATCAGCACTCCGGAGTGGGTGGCCTTCTCCTAAAAAACGCCGAGGAGCTTGGGGCAAAAGAGCTCTGGGTGGACGAGGGTAATGTGAATGCTCAGAGGTTCTATGAGTCCCACGGATGGGCTGATAGTGGGTTGCGTGCCCCAGGTTATCTTGTCCCAGAAAGCGTCATGCTTCGCTACGAGCGCAAGTGAGTGCTTCGCATGATTGATTTCACTCTCGTAATCGTAGTTTTTCTCCTAATCTTCGGAGGACTTCTATTACGCTCGGTGGTCAAGGTCAAGCGGATCCAAGAGGCCGAAGCTCAACGAGCGAGAGATTTTCAAGCTCAAATGCTCTCGGAGCTAGACAATCCTTCCGAAGAGCTTTAGCCGATATAAGTTCTGTTGTATCCGCAATAATGTGGCGGAGCTGTCTAAATTAGCGGTTATTCGTCCAGGCGAGTAGTTACCTTGTGAATTGAGGTACAATATTCAAAAGATATGGAGTCCTCCGCGTGAATAGAACACTAAAGCTCTCACTCATTAGCCTGACAGCTATAGCCCTCATGGTATTCGTGGTGGTAGCCACTCTTCTTGGTGGGCGTTCAAGCGGCACAACCGATGTGGCTCCAACCCCGGTGCCTGGAATCACAGCAAATCCCGCTGACGGTGGAGAAAGTGAAAGCTTCTTAGAATCCACTGAAGAGATGCAGCTAGTAATCGGTGCTCTCGTGGGAGCCTCCGGTGTGAGCACGTGGGTTCCTGAAGAACCGATCGCTACCCAAGAGGAATCACCTTATTGCGATGCTCCTAAGAACACCGTTTGGTATCTCACATGGAGTGGGTCCGGTGAAGGCTCTTATGATGTTTTGGCAGACAACCTAATCAACACTTTCGCTAGCAACAGCGATTACACGGTTGAAGAGGTTTCCCCAGGAGTCGTGGATGTGACCGGTATTAGTGGTTTCCGCGGTGTCGTCACTTGGGATGCAGTTGCCCAGACCGTGAACCTAGAGCTCGTCTCATCCTGCTACGAAAACTGAATTAGTTTTTGACAAAAGAACCCCTCTAATGTAGGATTGGTTCCATGAAAAAGTCTCTCGCTCTCCTGGTGGTAATCACCGCAACTTTGGCGCTCGCAGGATGCTCTTCGGAGCCCGACGGTCCCACCGGAGATACCGTGCGTGATCCAATTCCTCTGAGCCAATTTTTCGATGAGACTCTTCGGGTGGAGTTCGATGGAGGAGTTGATCTTCTTTGCTACGGCACCCAGGCGGATTCCGATTCAGCCGCCTACGTTTGCGATTGGGATTCTCTTGAAACACCTCAGAAACTCGCTCTTGTGGAGGGCTCAGAGTACGATTTTGCCTACGTCTCTATTAGTAACGAAATCGTTCCTTGCCTATTCTACAGACTTGGGGAAACCGACGGTTGGAGCTCTTGCGGTTTCGGTGAAGTGAAACTCTAATGCGTGACTACAACTACGAACTGTTAGTTGAAGATTACGCGGATTTTCAAAAGCATTTAGGTTTTTGCTTCGATGTGATCGGTGGTCAGCTCACCGGGATGGCCCTTGGCTATAGCCACGATGTCATCATCAAATTTCGAGTTCAAGGCACCGATGACAAAAGTCTTCCTCTCCTCACCGGCGAGCTCTATAGGCTCCTAAAACGTTCCATCGAGGCTAGGGGGAAAAGAGCCACGGCGCGTTGGTGGAATGAGGCTCTCGTGGATACTCTAGGTGTTCGACCTCACATGGCCTTTTATCATGGTGCCCACGAGCAGCTTAACGAAGCTGTAGATAGAGCACTAAAAGAAAACACTTGGAAGCTGTTTTTCAAAGATTTAGTTAGGAGAGTGGCATGAGTAGGAAGCATCCAAATCAAGAGCCACCTAAGGTGAAAACGAACCTTGAGAAGCTGAAAGAGACGGTGGAAGAGATTCGCGTTCGGGAGGACCTTATCGAGCTCTCACTCCACGCTAAAGGGGTACAGACTTTCATGTCCGTAGAACTCATGGGACTTCCAAAAGGTGGCGGTCGAAAGCCTATCCGAGTAGCAAGTGAACTAAAAGAGCTTACTAAAATCGTGCGCTTGGAGACCGCCGATCACATTGGTCGCCCCTGGTATTCAATGACGATTACTAGCGGTCACGGTCACTACTACAAATTCCAACAGACCAATGTGCTAATGGATCGAGTTTGTGAGCCAAGGCCTCACGGCGCCATGATCCCACCGGAGGATCTATTCTTAGATTATGTGGAGTTCCCACGGTTCGCCGCTGAGATGCCGCCTTGGGTTGTAGCTCGCCTGTAATAAAGATCTCATAGTTTTCTTCGAATCTTCATAAGACTCTAAAATGTGTTGGTACTATGCGAAGTATTTTACTTTAGGCACAGGAGTTACCCCAATGAAGTTTACCACAGCGCAAGAAGAGGCTATCCTTAGCGAGCTCGAATACGGGTTTAGAACTCTAGAGGCTGACCGACTTTGGGTAGAGCAACTGCGTCCGTTTTTCTTGGAGTGTGACGAATCCGAAAATGGGGATCTAATCTTCGGCTCCTCTCCGGAGGAGCTAGCCTATCGCTACCGCTCTCTTGCGGTATCTTACATCCTACGCTCAGTTCAGAAGAGCATGCCTAACTCATACAACGAGAACTATGTACTTCAAACAATGCCGAAAGATTTAGTCGCTCATCTAGCTCTTGCCATGAGCGATGCGGTTTATGTTTCTTTACTCACCGCTAGAAGCGTCTGATTCCATTTCGATCCGGGGAGGATCCGAAATAACCACTTGGATTTTCTCTTTGAGAAGAGCGATGGCGGCGTTCCATCCATCCTGATAGGCCCAAGCCTCGGCGTCTGGGAAATCACTACTTTTATCCGTTATCAAGCTCAGATAAGGAAGAAGTTCGGAGAGAGCTAAAGCACGAGCCTGTTTCAACTCCGTGGTTAGGTGTTCAGTGTCCCGCAGAAGTTCAGTGTTTATTTCACCGGCAATTCGCATTTCTTCCTCACGGACATCTTCACGAAGATATGTGGAAATATTTTCTAGATGAGTTTCAAAGTCATCTTCAGCTCCGGCGTCAAGAGCTCTTTTGCTGTAGCCGGAATCTTTCTCTTCTTCGTAGTAGCCGGTCAAGTAAAGCTCGCGGAGTCGCTCAACGGCTTTGTCATAGCGCATCTCAATATAACTCACGAGCCTCTTCTTCCACTAAGTAAAATTTGAATTCATAGTAACGAAATTTCGGACGATATGACTATGAGAAAATAACTAGAGTTCGGAGATTTGAGTGGACACCATCTTTTTAGCCGTCGGTATCGGTTTCGTAGTATTCATTGTCATAGGAATCCTCGGAAGCATATTTAGATTTGCCGCGGGCCTCATAAAAACCATGTTCTCCATCGCAGTATTTGCCGCCATTGTTCTTGTAATTATCTACTTTATGAACGGGCAGCAACTTCCGTTCTAATCGTATCCAGCGGCGCCAGATTCAAGCCTAAGCGAGTTTATTGAATAGCTTGCACGCATCCATGGTTTCCTTACACAAACTCATAGAAACGCACTGGTAAATGGTATATTTAGTAATAAGTTTCTGATCAAAAGGAGTTCTCATGACCGATCCTCTCATCCAGGCTCAGGCCGTTCAAGCGGTGCAGCAGCAACAAGCGGCAGTGCAGCAAACTCAGCAGGCTACTCAAGGAGTTCCGATGGATGTGGTCGGTGGGGGTTTAGATATTGCCTCAAACGTGGCAAGCGTGGCTATAGAGGTTTCCACCGCAAACGAAGCTAATACAACCATATTCGAGATTCTTGGTGATGTGGCCGGAAACATCGGTGAGGTTGCTGGCAATGTGGGAGAGGTCGCGGGAGATCTCGCCGGCGGCGCAGTAGAAATTATAGGCGGGATCCTCGGAGGACTCTAAACCGTAAGTTCTTCAGCCCAGAGCTCCACTAGGGCCTCTTCGTCACTCGATGAAGAGGCCCTAGCTGTTTCCCAACGAGCGCACATGGGACCAGTCGAAACGAGCCCATTTCTCACTTCGTTAAAGAATTGGCTCATTCGCTCTTTCGGTTCCCCGCCGAAACAATAATACGGATGAGTTCCCTCGTAGATGAGACCGAGTTCGCTAATGTCGCAGAGTCTAGTTGCAAACCATTCGGATAGAACTTTAGTGGCCTCTAGATTTCCGGTGATGCTTAGAGGTTTGTCATTCCCCTCTTGAAAGTTAGCGAAATCCTGAATCATCTCATCGAGATCAGAATCTCGATATGAGTAGCTCATGAGTAGCATTTGAAAGCTGGCTAGCTGATCAAGCTCTAGAGCGGTGAGCTCTAGAGACTCCATGGTTTTTCGAACCGCCAGGGGAAGCGGGCCTACCGTCACAGGAAAGCCTTTTCAAACGGCCGACTACGCTTGAGTAGCGTAACATCGTGCTCGAGGAACTTCTCATGAGAGCTGTAACCGAAAACCGGGGTGGCTTTGAGCTGCTCTTCGGTGAAATCAAGATCAAGAACAAGTTTACCAGCTTTACGAGCTACCTTGTCCTTGGAGGCTTCGATGAATGTAACCGTGCTCACAAGCTCGCGGCCCATCCATGAGCGTACTAGAGTGCGGTAGGAGGCACTCGCCCCGCGGCCGCTCCGTAGCACTAGGATTTCCACGCGCTCACCGAAAGGTGAAACACGATCAATGGATGAGAGCATCTCTCGGCGCTCCTGACGGGTTAGACGACTTAGGTCAACCACACCGTCGAGCTCCCGCTCGTTACGCTTAGCTCGGCGAAGAAGGTTCTTCTTCCAGTGAGCGATAACGCTAACAACTCCGGACTTTTCGTTTTGAATCAGCTGCCCGTCCCAGAAAAGCTCAAGGTCCTGGCCGATCTTTTCGATGGGCTTGTCAAAGACGTGCTCCTTAGAAACCCAGGTGGCACCGATAAGGTCGAACCCAAACATAATCGGTTCTCCACGGCGGAGAACAATAAATTCTTTCATCTTTGTGTCCTAGTTTTCGGTAAATCTTACAAACGTCTAGCGTGAATTGGTGCCTTTACGGTGAGGAAAGGTTACGGGCGGGTGAGCTTAGCGAAGTCGGAATCGACGCGCTTCTGCAGCTCACCATCGACCGTGGTGGAGATACGGCGGGAAACCTGGGCGCTCACGCGAGCAGGCTTACCCACGAGGGCTCTGAAGAGCTGGCTGAGCTTAGAATGCTCGGGCTGGGATGCCATGAGGGTGATCTTCATTTTTCTTTCCTTCTCAATCGTGGGCCCGAACGGGGCCAAACTTCGTGTCTTCGAACCACACCAGGTAGATGCGGGTTTCCTTTACGGCGTTGCGGTGCTTGCAAGAGTTAGAGGCGCAGTAGCGCTCCGAGAACTTGCTCAACTTACGGTGAGCCGTGTATTCAGCTCCGCAGTTGGGGCAAACAGTTTTGTATTTATAGGTTTTTGCTTGGAGCTCTTCAACGGCCGGTGAAGCTGTATAAGTACGACTTCCGTTGCCGCCTAGCTCGATAAACTTTCGGCGCCATACATTGTCATGTGCGTGGCGCGGTCCAACTAAAGCGTGAGCGATTTCGTGAAGGATTGTCATGGTGACTTCCTCCGCAGTGCGAGCTTCGGTGAGAGGTTTTGAAAGTGAAATGTGCTTACGCGAGGTGTAACAAATGCCTGCTCTACCGATAGCCCTGTTGAAGCCAAACGTCCACTCTTCGAGCCCATGGTCATCCATAAGGGTTCGGGCTGTGGCCTCAGCATCGTCAATTAGCATAGTGCTATTGTATCGTCAAATCGGCTCTACTGTCAATGGTTTTCAACAAATTTCTAATAAAAATTACGGTAGAATGACCCTATGGAAATCACAGAAGACCAGAAAAGCTATGTGCTTTTTCAATTGAGCAGCTTCCCCGAATCGAGTCGGATTACTATGGAGCGCATGTTCTCTAATCATCTATTACCGTTTATCCAGCGCCACGAGCTCGATCAATTACAAGAAATTGTAGAGCAATATGACGAAGGAAATGAGGATGAGCTTCGCCAATTCGCGGTTGATTTTCTTCTAGCAGATTCCGTTGCTAGATTCCCAGAGCACCCGGAAATTGATTTGCTCTCTCGTATCCGTCCGGAGCATGTTGACGTGGGAAGTAAGTTCGCTGGGATTCTTTTAGCCTGGGTCACCCAGGCTTTAGTAACCGATCAACTCACCAGTGAAATCGCTAAAAATAAAGCGGCCGATCTGGACTCAGAGCTCGAACAATTCTTCGAGGAGGAGAGTAAAGGTGAATAAGTTACAGGGAGCTTTAGCGCGTTTGTCGCGAGACGCCGATACTGGTATAGTTTCAATCGTGGATACGGACGATCTTCTTCGGGTTATTAAAGTAGCTTCCGCGGTTGCCGGAGGCTACGGTATTTACTCTGGGGCAACTTTACCTCAGGGGCAATCGCCAACGGCTGAGGACGCGAAAAAGGCCATTGACGCCGTGAGAAATTGTGCGTTTAGCTCCGTCCATGAAGATCCGGACGGGAAAGCCTACTACGTGGTGGCTCCGGCGGAGGCCGTCTCTGTTATTCTGAAATATGTGGAGAGCTCATGAGTAATGATTTTCCTCCCACGTTCCTCCCAGACGAGTCATTGGGATTTTATGAAACTGTCAAATCAGCCATCCTATTCCTCACGGATAACTTCTGGAAAGGTATGGGAGATAGTGAAATCAGCGCACTCATCGGACCCAAGAGCTCCATTGATGATAATTTCCATTTAGCTCTAATCAATGCTCTCTCCGGCACTAAAAATGTCATAGCAGATAAGCCTCAAAATGAAGAGTTGCCTAAACTAATCCCTATTTTCGAGCACACTATTCCGGCCGTGGGGATCATTGAGAATAGTCTCATTTCCATTATCCATGGTCAGGAGATCTCTACACTTCAGCGTAGACTAGGTGATGAGCAATCCACCAATTTCCGTGAGAACCTAATTCACATGCTGGATGCTCATTTGGAAACTCACAGCGAACTGCTAGTCGCTGAGCTAGTGGTCAGTATCGAGCGTTACCTAGCCTATATTCGTGGCCTCGCTCTAGCCTATGAGAAAAAGACATCTCCTCAATCCGAAACAAAGGATTTGAGAAACGTTCAAAGCTACGAAGCGCTGATCAATCGACTCGAAGAGAAAATCGAAGGGCTCTGGCTTCTCGGTGTCATGGAAAATGCGGAGTGGGCATAAACCCATTGTGTTTAACTCCCGCAGATGATACGATGATCCCGTGGAAACTAGACGAGCTATCAGCGGTGGAATAAAAACTCCGCAAGAGTCGGCTCTCGCGGTTATCGCAAGCTACCTAAAAGGATCGCTTAGATCCAGCTGGAGCGCTAACATCTCGGTAGAGGCCGTGGGAGACACATTCCACGTAAGTTTTACCCGCTCCACAAACTCAGGAACCGCCTCTATTCCGGTCTCAGATGAACTTATGAGAGCACTCAAGCTATACCGTGAAGAGAGTTCAGAGCTCTGGTTTATTCTAGAGGCGCGAATCTCTAAGAGCAACAAAGAAGTTCAGGTTCGCCCGAGGGCGAAAGATCGTCCGAAAAATGCGGATTTCACCAAAGCTGATCTCTGGCTTGAGATGGCTTTCCGCGATTGGGCTCTAGACGAATATCCGATTTGGTTTCAAGAGGCGATGATCGCCGATGAGTGATTCAACCGTTGCCAAGCTCGTTAGTCCTCTTATTGAGGAGCTACAGAACTATGAGGTTAAATGGAGCCGGACCTCACTCATAGCTCAAGGGGTAGCAACCGAATTTGAGGTTTTCGTCGCTCAAAGACGCTTCAATAAAATCAATACTTTTACGCTCGGAACCCATGAGAAGCTCTATGAGCTAGCCTTGGAGCTCCGCAAGCTTTACACAACCATGGAAAGTGAATGGATCCTCTCGGGGAACCCTGCCGGCTTCCACAATTTCAGATTCCCCTGGTATTCACTCAAAGTCGAAACACCCCACGGGAAAAAGAAACCACTTGAGAAACTGGTGGATTTCGACTTCAAACGGGAACCTTTTCCTTTCGGAAAACGTATCTCCTACGAAGCGGCTTTCATCGAAGTTTTGGACAATGAAGTTCCTCTAGAACTTCTTCCAAAATGGTTGCTAAAACGGTTGGAATTGTCGCCAATCCATGATACTATTGAACTATAGGAAAAGAGATGGTACTTATGGCTAATAAGATTACATTCGAAGAGGGAAAGCTTGTAGTTCCCAACGATCCGATCATTCCTTTTGTGGAGGGTGACGGCATCGGTAAGGACATCACCCCGGCAGTCCAGCGGGTAGTTGATTCCGCCGTTGCGCGAGCCTACGGTGGCGAAAAGCGCATCGAGTGGCTTGAGGTCTTGGCCGGAGAAAAGGCATTCACCGAGACCGGTGAGTGGCTGCCCCAGGTCACCGTGGATGCTTTCCGCGATTACCTCGTGAGTATCAAAGGCCCGCTCGGGACTCCCACTGGTAATGGTCACCGTTCAATCAACGTGACTCTTCGCCAGGAGCTCGACCTTTACGCCTGTGTGCGACCCATCCGTTACTTCGCAGGAGTTCCCGCTCCTGTGAAGCATCCTGAACTTCTCGATGTGACCATCTTCCGCGAGAACACCGAAGACATCTACGCGGGAATCGAATGGGAGGCCGGCACCAACGAGGCAAAGGTTCTCATCGACATTCTGCAGAACCAGTTCGGTGTCACCAACATTCGATTCCCCGAGACCTCCAGCATCGGTATCAAGCCGATTTCTCAGGAAGGCTCGGAGCGTCTCATACGGGCTGCTATTCTCCACGCGCTCACCACCGAGAAGAACACGGTGACCATCGTTCACAAGGGAAACATCCAGAAGTTCACGGAAGGTCGTTTCCTCTCCTGGGGTGAGGAACTCGCCGAGCGTGAGTTCGGAGCTGAGCTCAAGAGTGGTAAGCTCATCATCAACTCCATGATCGCTGACAACTTCCTACAGCAGGCACTTCTTAACCCTGCTCGTTTCGATGTTGTGGCTCTCACGAACCTCAACGGTGACTATGCCTCGGACGCTCTCGCGGCTCAGGTGGGTGGTATCGGAATCGCTCCGGGAGCCAACATCAACTACAGCACCGGCCACGCTCTTTTCGAGGCTACCCACGGCACCGCGCCGGACATCGCTGGCCTCGGCGTGGCAAACCCCTGCTCGCTCCTCCTAAGTGCCGTTATGCTCCTCGAGTACATCGGTTGGGATGAAGCAGCTAAGCTAATCATCGCAGGGGTAGAGAGCGCAATCGCCAGCGGAAAGGTGACCGGAGATTTCGCTCACCTGCTGGAAGATGTGAAGGCCGTCAGCACCGAGGAGTTCGCTGACTTCGTTCTCGCTGGATTAGCCGCTGGTGAGCCGATTCGACACATTCTCGATTTCGATGCCTACCAGGTTGGTGACAGACTTCTTGATGGTGTGATTTTCAAGGTCGCCATTGACGAGTACGGTCCCAATGATTTCCGAGTAATCTCCATGGAGGCGGCCGAAGATGCCAAGGCTTATCTCGAGAACAGCCGTATTCGATTGGAGGACTGGTTCCCCTCTGTCAAGGATTACCTGGATGAGATCATCGGTGGTTTTGCCGATGCAGATGAAGAGCACTCCCTGAAGCTCGAGGTGGAATCCTACGCTGAAGAGTCCGGCGAACCCGGAATTTCGGTGCTTCTAGAGTTCTGATTCTGCGATTAATCGCTCGTTCTACCCCGTGCCTCACCGTGCGGGGTAGAACAGTATAAGACACCCCTAAAGCGACCTCCTAAACCGTATCGAATTGAATACTCAAGTGATACCTAAGTGATCCTTCATTATCACTTGAGTATTACTTACGAAACATTGACCGATTAAAACGCGCTATTACCGTTGTTTTCTGCATGACAAAAACGTTGTCTGATAGGTTTTCAAAGAAAATAAAAAACTTTTGTTGAAAATTTTTATTCAGCCCATTAGAGTGTGAATGACCACATAAGGAGAAAATCATGGCTGTGTTGCTCAAGCGCTCGACCAAAAGCTCCCACATTCCTCAGGAGTGCACCTACGGATGCTGCACCACCATCTACGGCAAGAACGTTTCGAAGGTTCGCCGCAGCATCAAGCGAGCCTCTAACGCCGATTGGAAGCGTGAGGCAAAGCTCTCACGAGACGAGAGCTAAAACGCCCCTTAGCTAGGAGTTCTAAAGCCAGAACTCTTTTAGAGCGGAGCCAACTGTTTGAATGGTCTTTTATAAGAAGCCCATTTTTACGGTGATACTTTTTAGGGCTCTTAGCGTGAGCTACTTCCCGCTCCACGGCCGCTCTAATTTCATAATCGGGTCGATTACGAAGCACCGAGCTGATGAATATAGTTTTACTCTCAGGAGCACAGGAAGATACTGCTCTGTAGCTAGGCTCGTTGTCTTCAATGACAGCTTTCCATTCGGTGAGCTCAGCTTCAACTAATATAGCATTTACGAATGCTTGAAATTCTTTTAAGGTCATGCGGCATTCTATCGCCGATAATCCTCCCATGACAAAGCTAATAGGAATTTCTGGTAAACCCGGTAGTAATAAGCTTCCCTACGCTTTTAGAATCATTCGTGAACTTCGGGTTAGAGGTCAAAGAACTAATCAAGTTTTTCTTGCTCAGCCACTTTACGATGAGCTCAACGGCATAGCAAAAGCTTTAGTCACCGGTGAGCCTGCTGCAAAACTCATAGAGGATTTCAATCTCGGAGAAAAAGGGAAAGAGCTTCTTACCCTCCTCGGTGGTGACATCGGAGAATTCCATCCGGACTACGGGCTCTCTAGACGCAATGAGAACGTGCGTAAATCGCTCAGCCTTCTTGGTTTAGGTATCCGTAGAGAGCAGGAACCGGACTACTTCGTGAATCGTTTAGGCCCTCAATTAGAGGGCTTGGACTTCGGGGTTATCGCTGATCTAAGATTCCCAAACGAGGCGGATCATATTCGCTGGGGTGGCGGGAAAACTCTTCGTGTGGAGATCAATAACCCGGAGGATAACTCCGGTGGCTACAAGTATGAAAAAGGCCTCGAAGACCCCACTGAAACGGCTTTAGATGATTATCCGTTTTTCAACTGGCTCTTTTATAGAAACAACTTCGACGGTATCGCTTTCGGAAGAGAGCTTGAGCAGGCTTTTGAGCTTCCAGCTCTCAAAGAAATTGTGAGGTAAACACTAATGGCTAAATTCCACATCTCAAATGATGGCAATGTGCGAGCATGTAGAGCGGCGAGCGAAGCATCCTGCACCGCTAAAGGTCTCGGTGGGCGTCACTTCGATTCCGCTGAAGAGGGCCGCGAAGCCGTGGAGAAAATCCTCGGCGGGGCAGCCCCTAAAACTGTCAAAAAAGAGACTAAGCTCGACAAGCTCAAGAAGGCTAAAACCGCCGCGAACACAGCCCTAAAAGAGGTTGACAAGATCCACAAGCAAAAGCTTAAGGAATTTGAAACAGTTGAGACCGCTATCCGTGATAATGCCCTCGGTGGAAAAGTGAATCCCAACGCACTCATCGCCGATCATACTCGTCTCCAGACTGAAATCGGTATTCTCGCTAAAGAGCGAAAAACTCGTACCGAAGCTCTTCGTACCGCCGAGAGAGCCGAAGTGGCTGAAGATCGTCGAGTAAACCCCCCGGCTAAAGTTGCTCCGGTCCACTACGCGCCCGCTTACGAATCATACGGAGGCTGTGGAGGAAGAAGCGGAGGCTGCTGATGCGTAACGATGATAAAGCCATTGTTCAAACTTATGCCGCCGACACTTTTATCCCACTAACGCTTCCTTCGGCAGGATTCAAAAGTCCTCGTCTCAATGAGGATCAGAGAGTTTTCGCTTACGAGCGCTATGCGGAAGAGATTCATCCACCCATCGCCATTGAACTTCCCATCCCGCTTGGGCTGCAGGAGCTTCCACGCTGTCTCGACATGCCTATACGCCTCAAGGATGAAGAGGAATACAGACTTCCCGAAGATTGGGCTCCACTAAAAGAAACTCTTGAGCACATCATAGCGGTTGAGCATGAGCATAACCCCTCTTGGCGTGATTACTTCTGTTACATCACGGTGGACTCAAAGCCGGTGAAAGTCGGTGAACAGCAACGCCATGGTGGGCTCCACGTGGATGGTTTCCAAGGTGAACGTATCGCTTACAAAACTAAAGTAACTCGTAACTACGTGGCAACCACCAACGGAGGAACACAGTTCTGGGAGCAGCGTTTCGTGGTGGCTGACCCCAAGCGGTTCAACGCTTTCCTTGGATTTGATCTACAGATTGACGGGGAACCACTCGTGGCTGAACCAAATAAGTTCTATTTCATGGATGCTTATACTGTTCACGAATCCGGTTTCGCGGCCTTCGATGGGTTGAGAAGTTTCCTACGAGTTACTTTCGATCTAAAACGTTTTGATCGCCTGGGAAACACTCATAATCCTAATCTCGATTACGATTGGGAGATGGTGCACCGTACGGCTCAGGATGAAGTGGCTGCTCCTCGTCTTTCTGATGTCATGGCCTCACCGTATTTTCCAACGGCCTAATATTTCATAAACGTGCCTAAAGTTGAGGATATTGTTAGAATTCATGGAATCTAATAAACTCCCCTCCTAAAGGATACTCATGACCGATCCCGCGCAAGCGAATAAAGGTAATAACCTTTTGTTGATCCCGATAATCGGTGCCCTGGTCACGGTCATCCTAATACTGATCGTTGTCCTATCCCTGGGTGGTAATAGCAGTTTCGGGATAACCGAGAGCTCCTCCGCTAAGCAGGAGTTGGAGCAAAGGGTTGAGAGAAGCTTCACTCAAGGATTCTCAGTCCCCGAAAGTCAAGTAACCGTTTCACTCGGTGATGAAGAGCCGCTCGAGCAATATAAGAGTTTGAGAGCTAAGTCAGTTCTAGTGATTGTTCAACTCAACGGCGAGGAATCTAAGAGTCTCCTCTCGAGTCTAACCGGGCTTCAGAAGGAGTGGCTCTCAACTGGTGGAGATGTAGTGAAATTAGGAGCATCTTTCGATGTGCCTCTTCTCGGGAAAACCGGGGTCGGTGCCAATCAGGTGGTCTCTGCTCAAGAGGGTAAACTTGTGCTCACTCCTGACGCCTTTTATCTTAGCGGATTGAAAGCATCTCTCCAGGATATTCTAAAAATTCCGGTTCTCGGGGATTGGATCAAAGATTTCTCCACCGCCCAAACCTATTGTGTTGCTGATAGAGCCCCAGCTGGCTTTACTCTACAAAACGCGAAATTGTCCGGCGAAAAGATAACTTTTACTTTCCAGGCTAAAGAGCAGAGCCTCGCCGTAGAGGATTTGCAAAGCTTTGGTACCTGCGAGAGCTAAACGATAGATAACACATGACAGCCGTGACTCCCGTAACTCCTCAAAAGAATCGCTTTTGGGTATGGTTCCTATGGGCTTTAGGTGTTCGCACACCAAGCTCCGACTCCGAGTACGGTGAAAAACTGGCAGCGTACAGGCGCTGGTCCTCCATCCCAGTTATGGTCATGTCCTTGGCTGTTTTTGTTCTCATCGGTGTGAAGATTTTCATTGTGATGAGTGCTTTTATTGGAGCTTTCAACGCTTTAGATCCCGAAGTCGTAGTCACCCAGTATAATCTAAATACACCGGTAGAGCAAATAGTTCTTAATTCCATGGGCGGAATTATCCAGGAAGTGCTTCATGCGGTGCCGCTAGGACTTCATATTCCTCTGATTATCCTGTGGCTTTTAGCTTTCGTGATTGATTTTGTGATAGCTGCCACTTTAGCAGAAAATAAGAAGCTCTGGTGGAAACGCCACTGGGGTGGCATTGTGACCGCACTTGTAACTATTCCTTAAGAAAGGAAAACCTTGGAACTCGAAAAAGCCTATATTGAATTAGAGGCGGCGGAGGCCGGTGAAACCGGAGCGAAAGAGCAGTCGGAGACCTACGCAATTTTCGCAGGGATCTCTCTTCTACTCATCGTGGGAGTATATTTCGTTGCTAAGACACCGATCAGCTGGTTTGTTTTCGGAGTTTTGCTCTTTGCTCTAATTATGATGGTGAGCCTCTTCTACGGGAAGCGCCATCGAAGTGAAAAGCTCCGCATTGCCAAAGCTTCACTAGCTAAGGAGCTCGCGATTGAGGAGTTCATCGCTGAGAACAATGTGATCTTGACTCAGGCTGAAAAAGCTAACCTCATGTTTCCAAGAACTGGACTTCCGAAGACAGACGGGACCGTGGGTCAGGCTCTAGTCACGAGAGATAAAGAGATTTTCAACGCTACCCTAAGCTTCAAAGAGGGAAAGTTTTCACTTTCGCTACGGAAGCCTCGAGCAAAGTCTGCGGTTTCTCCCAAAAAGTAACCGTTGAACAAAACTCGGGTGTATTTTATTCCGAGGGCTCTATGTTTTTTGCGTAGCCTATTTCGACTAGCGCCGCTAAATGGTCACCTTGGGATTCTTCGAGAAGTCGAGACCAGCCCTGACGGGCAGCACGCGGAGCTATCGCGGGTTCTGGTCCCGAGAGTAAATCCAATAGAGTTCTTACAGTTGGATACATAGGTTGTTCTTCTGAGCTTACGAGATAGTTCACTACTATTTTCGTCTCATCCAGAGTAAGCCAATAACGCTCAAACCATGAGACCGCATGGAAATCAGGTTCATTGAGATATGTTTGAAATTTCTCTAGAGATTTACGGACACCGTCATTGCTAGCTGTCCAACTGGAACGAACTTGAGAGAGCCGTTCACGGTAAGTTTCAAATCGTTGAAGCTCATTAGCTGGAATCTCTTTACGAGTGAGCAAAGCTATGGCTTCTTGTGGCACGAATACGTCGAGCATGGGATAAATTATCGGTACCGGCGATAGTAAATGTAATTCTTCCGTACAGTTAGGCTCTCACAATGAATGATCTTGAAACCATAGCGGTCATAGTAGGTAAAGCTCTCTATTCGACAAAGAAAACCTCTTTAGAGCTAGATGAGCTAATCATTTTTTCGTTGGAAACCGCTAAAGAGCTAATTGCGGCCGGCTACGGAGAATTCTATGGGAGTTCCTACGATTTCACTAAAAAAGAGAAGGATATTCTGGTAGAGAAACTGCGCCTAAAAATCCTTGAGCAGCCACAGCCGACTCTGCTCCCGGTGGATGATTTCTTAGATTTTTATTCAGACGATGAGTACTACGTGCTAGAGGGACTAATCGAAGAGAACAATTCTTCTGAAGAGCCGGTTCCCGAAGAGCAGCCTCCCCTCTATTCCGATGCAGAATTGGAATTAGCTCTAGAGACCACTCGGCCACACCCTGATGTTGAGCTCAGTGATCCTGAAGAGCCGGTAATCAATATCCCGACGGTCACGGTGAAGCCTTTAGTGAAAGATCGCGGACCAGCACCGTCTTGGGCTACGAGAACTGTAGAGAACAACGAATAAAGTTGCTCTTGTGGCTTGAATCCTAAGCCGAGGCGCTAGTTTCGTGAATCGTCGTGCGAAGCCATGAGTAAACTCGCTTAGGCTGCGAGCCAGCGCCTCTCACAGGCGTTCGAGTACGTAGTCGAAGACTCCGTTGGAGCTCCAAAAACCTTTGCATTTTTCACAAATGTAATGGGGCTTAGGCGGGACATAGCCTCCTTTGACTTCACCACGAAGTGAGATAATCCACACGGCCGCTCTAGCGCAAGGTTTCTGAGGTCTATAGGAATCCAAGAAACCGTTATCTAGCTGTTCGGTAGTGGCTAAAGGAAGATGATGGCCTTTACACTGTCTAGAGCATTTCTCATGGTCGCAGTCGCAGGGGACAGAGATTTTCTCTTTAAAAAGAAGCTCGAGGTCCTGATCGAGCTCTACCTCTGGAGAAATCATAGTCATGGAACAACTATCGAAAGCTCCTTTTAGCTAATGATCGACTCGATGTAAGCTGTTCGAAGCTTAGCAATGGTTTCATCGTAAGCCAGTCCGGCGAGCTCACCGTAGCTCTGAAGAAACTGCTTAGTGACCCCGGTGATGATGAAGAGAGCCGGGTTAATCTGATCCTTATTGATGAGTGGGATCTGAGGTACCCCGGCTGTGGCCCGCTGAGCGACATCGGAGGCGAACTGGCCTCCCCAGTGGGGATCTACATCTCCGGGGATGTCGATTGAAAGGTTCAAGGTTTTGGAGCCGTTGAATTCCAACGTAGCTTTTGAAAACCATTCGGCGCTCACAAGAAGTGTGGTCCAGGCGGAGGCAAGAGCCTCGTTCACCGCGAAACCTTCGTAAAGCGTAAAGTCGCCGGAGGCAACCACCGCGATTGCCACTCCGCTAATGGGAGTTTGATTTTCTGCCATGATATGTACCCCTTAGTCACCGCCCTTAGGCGGAAGCTTATAGAGGACTATCATACACCGGACTCACCGGAACCGCAATTTTACCAGTTGCGACTAGTTGAGTAACTCGCTAAGAACGGAATAGGGTCATCGGCTGTCACGAGGTAGATGTTATAGCTTCCCGGGATATAGATGTCATCGGTGGAATCGAGAGCAGAAATCCACATCTTCATTCGAAGATCTTTCGTCTCTTTCAAACTTTCGTCAACCTGTATGGTCAAGGTTGAGTCTTGTTCAGTTCTCTCCACACTGTAGTTGAGTTTCTGAACTTTCAAATAGGTCATACTAGTGGATTTGAACAGTGCGCTGAAAGTAGGCCACATGCGCGGAGGAATAGCTAGAGCAGCATCAATATCCGCGGCGTTAGCGATTGTGGTCGAAATGGTTACTAATCCTCCAGCATCCGAAAGAGTGAGATTTACGACCTCACCGTTTAGATCACTGCTCTTAGAGACTCCGTCAACTAACTCATTCCAAATATTTTTAGCTACCTCATTATTGGTGTCTTGAAAACTCACCGCCGAGGTCACATGGATGTCAACAACACGGCCGCCACTCGGGGTGGGGGCGGAGGTGAAGTCAATATTGCGAACACTTGAACCATAGGCTTCGGTGAATTGTCTAGTAGCCTCAGCGTAGGCACCGGTTTCGGAGTAATCACTCAAGCTCGATGCGTAGAATTTCAAAGTGTACTCGGCGGGGCCGGTTGTAGCCGTAGAGTTTCCGTTGCTCGCAAAAACATTCACATTGACCAGTGAATCGAGTTGTCCATCTAGAGCAGCCAATGGGAACAGGATAGCGTTACCGGGGGTGCTCGAGGTCTCCGATTTTGAACTCACATCTCTGTAGGAAAGGGTGCTCGAAGGCAACCCATCCAATTGGTTCTCTTCATCAACTATGCCAACCTCGGCGATGGAGTAGTTTGGAGCAAGCTTTTTCGCGTTGGCTTCAGCTCCCGAGGAGGCTAACTGAGGTTCGAAAATCGTGTACCAGAGTGTAGCTCCACAGATAGCAAAGCCGACAAGACAAAGAGCTATGAGCAAAAGCGCCGCACGACCGTTTGCTGAGTTGGTTACAGCTTTCATTCCCATTACTTTACCTCAACTCTTAGTGTGAGCTGGACCGGGAGAGTGGTTGTGCTCGCCGCGATTTTTGCCATGTATTTCGATGCTCCCCAGCCGTAAATGGCTCCACTCTTCGTGATAGCCACCGTATGAGTATCGGAGATACCCACCAAATTCCAAGAGCTTACTGGAGCTTCAAAAAGCTCCGTGGGCTCCATTAGAATGGGGGATTCCTCTGGGATTAGTCGTCCACTGTGATTATCTCCCCAGCCGTAGAGTTTCCCGTCAACTACGGCGATGCTGGATTCTCCTCCGGCTGAAATCGTTGTCGCTGGGCCTGGAAGATCAACTTTGAAAATAGTTCTCGGGGTCATTCCTGCGTTCATGGCGATGGTGTAGTTAGCAGCGAGCTCCCAAACGGCGCCCTCTTCATCCCGTAGGAGGAAGTGCTTTTCTCCGGCCACGACCTCCACAATCTTTCCCAGGGTGGAGCCCTCGTTGGGCTTGGCCTCCATGAGTTGGAAGTTATCCGCGTTGCTACCCCACCAGAGCACTCTATTGCTCTCGGTAACAACTACCACGTTGGTTTGAGCCGAGGCAATTTTTACAACCTTCTCGTCCAACGGAACCCTAACTGGGCTATCGAGAGTAGTTAGCTTTTCACTGATCGCTCCCATCCAGGAAAGACCCCAGGTCCACACGAAACCATTGGTATCCACCACGTGGGTGGAAAGTCGGCCGGCCGCGATGTCTGAGAACTTCACAAGAGCCTGACGCTCGGGAGCAAGAATAGCTGCGGAAGGAACTTTACCGGAGCCGCTCAGGATACTAGGAGCACCCCAGAAGTACAGGTAACCCCCACCGGAGGACAAACCCAAAGCCACGGTGGAGTTAAAACTAATCGCTTTATAGCTTCCCGGAATTTCAGTCAGTCCGGTTGTGGCGCCTTCTCCGCCTTGCCCAGCGATACCTGCGGCATTGCCACCCCAGGTGAAAGTTTTACCGTCAGAGCGTAAGCCAGCGCCTGTGGAGGTACCTCCATTGACCGAGGCGAATGATTCATCGCTTATCTTTGTGGGTGATTGCAGCTTCTTCTCGCCGGATTGAAGTCGGTTAGCGTCATCGTTTTTACCCCAGGTGAAAAGTCCACTAACTGACCCACTAGCAGTCGCCCAGGTGGGACCTGCGTAGACCCCGCTATAGGTGTCTGTTCCGATTCTTACTAGAGCGTGAGTGTGCGTTTTTTCGTCTAAGCCGAGGCCAGTTTGGCCATTCGTATCGTTACCCCAACCATAAAGAGCTCCGGAGGAATCTACCGCAAAAGCGTTTTCACTTCCAACGGAGGCGGTGATAAACTTAAGTCCCTTGCCGATGGCGACCGGAGTAAGTGACTCGGGGCCAATGGTGGGCTCCTTGATTACTTCCGCCACGATTCCACTAGTATCAGTGAATTTGAACGTAGCATCAATAGCATCCGTGATGGTTTTGAGCTCAGCCGTTGTCAAATTTTCTACGGTGAGAGGCTCCGGGTTAGCCGTTAACCAAGTATCTCTTTTGTCCTGCCAAACCTTGTGAGCAGCATCGTATTGCTCTTGCGCCGTGGGTGGCGGAGGAGTAGGGGTCGGCGTTGGAGTAGGCGTGGTCGGCGGCACGGTGGGAGGAACCACAACCGGAGGTACCGGCTCAGTGAAATCGCTACGCTTTGGCTCAGGATTGGCGGTGAGCCAAGTTGTATTTTTCTCTGCCCAGACCAGATGAAGCTCAATGAGCTTTTTAGCAACATCCACGTCGATTAGTCCCTGACGCCGAAGATCATCCTCAGCTTTGATTGCCGCCTTCTCGTCGGCTACTCTCTTATCTTCGGCGGCCTGTTCTCCACGCCAATCTCGGTTATTCCCTAGAAGTGCATTGTCATTTGAGCCCCAGGAGAAGAGCTCACCATCGCTGTTGATCGCTAACACAGTGTCCGAATAAAGCGATGCATACACAGAGCGCCAGGAGCCGCCGACCACCACGGAAGGAGTTTGAGAGGAGCTCTTGTTCCCATTACCGAACTGTCCGGAATCATTGGAGCCCCAGCCCCAGAGTTGCCCGTTACGGTCAATGGCTAGAGCGAAATCGTTGCCGGAGGCAACCGATGAAAATTTCGTGTCCTGAACTATCCAAGTTGGTAAGGGATTCTCCGTGGAATCACCGGTACCGAGCTGACCGGTTCCGTTGGCGCCCCAGGAGTAAAGTGCTCCGGAAGTGTCCACAGCTAAAGCGAAATCTGTTCCGACTGCAAGTTTGTCAAAGGAATAAGAAACCGTGAGCTTGTTCGGACGAAGTTTCGATACTTCACTACCGTCACCGAGGGCTGAAGATTGTGGTGAACCCCACATCCAAATATCCCCGGCAGCATCGAGAGCTATCACATGTTCTCCGTAAGAGGAGATTTTCTTGATCAGAGGGGGAGTTTCCCCTTCGGCCACCGGAAAAGTCACAGTCACCCAATCCTGTGAATTGACTATGGTGCCATCCCCGAGCTGACCGAAATTATTGATTCCTTGACTGTAAACCTCACCCTCCGCGGTGAGCACGTAGGAGGCATCGGCGACCGAGATAATTTGAACCGCGTTGAGTGGTTTCACATCCGTACGGCTAATGGTGGAACCGGCTGAGGAGGAAACAAAGATAAAGGCGGTTAGGCTAACAACCGCGAGCGCACTAATGGTGGTGTGCCACCAGCGCCAATTTGGTCGATCAATTGTTGACATGAGTTTTTTCTTCCTGCTCAACTGCGGCCGGAGGTGCGGAATCTATTATTTTCATCAATGACTGAGCCTGAGTTGGGATTTCTTTCTTCATGCGATGCCACCAGCGCTTTTTACTGTAAGTCGGAGGAAGCGGATAACCTTTTTCCTCGAAAAGATCAGAGAGCACCGTAATCTGGTTCTCTTTGCTGAACGGCTCAAGTTTCTTGAACCATGGATCAGTATCTTTGTCGTTGGATTTGAAACCATAGATACGAAGAGCCACCACCATGGCTAAGAATAGGAGACTCAAAAAACCTATGAGAAGAGTAGGAAACGGGGAATCGGAAATCTTATTGAGCGGATCCCCGAGAAAAGGAACAGAGAGAAGATGCTTGTGGGTGATACCACTAAGTTCGTAATTCCACTCATCCGGAGTCTCGAAAGCAGGGGCCTTTAGTGTCACGATTGCTGAGCCATTGTCGGCCTTATCCACGTGGATTATCTGGCCCAAGGTGGAACCACCGGCATCGTGAGATCCTACGAGAATAACATCTCCCTCCTTTATGGAGGAGGTCGGAACTTGCTGTGCGATTTCTAGAGAACCCTTAAAGGCTAACGGGGCTGCGGAACCGTCCGAAATAACCGCGAATCTAACGTAACCAAGAGCAGAGGCTAAAGCTAAAACTCCGAAGAGGATTGAGGAGACAGCGACGATCCAAAAGATCACAGCTGGAAGCTTATTCCGCAATTTCATGGAATCCCTATCCTGATCTTAGTAAGTTAAAAGTACGCTTTAGTTCCGCGTAATCGAGAGCATATTATCAAGTTTAGTGAGGAAATACCCGATTACTAAATGAATATGCAATGATTCTTAACTCAATAGTGGACCAGAACTACCCCGAGCGGAGCTGTCAAGAGTTCCGGAATGACTTCAGAGAGCGCTACTCTTGCCAATTCAGCCATCTTTAGAGTAGGTTCATCCAAAATGATTGGATCCCCACTACCTCCGTGCGGCTCTTTCCAATCAATCCAGGTCGGGAAATAACGTGAGATTAGGGAAATACCGTAGGTAACCGGTCCGTCTTCATCACTCAGTGCCTCGATGCTGAAAGGAGACAATTGCACGGAACCAGAAAACTCTGAGCTATTCACTGTTACATAGCCGCTCTGATCTACGGTGGCGTTAGGGTCTAAATGAGTCTTCACCAGGTCAAGATGAATCGAGATAAGCTTTGATCCTACCGAATCATCCACATGCTCTATAGCTTCGTAGGCAAGGAAATCCTCTAGATCATCCCCGTCCAGGCCGTCTAGCGTCCCGGGAATAAGATATTTAATCAGTAGCTCTCGATCCAAGATCAATGCTAGTTCAGTTCCGTAAGCCATTTTAAAAATCCTCTGGGTCTTGTAGTTTCACTTTAACAATAAAAGTTACTTTAGGGAATCGCTCGAAAAGTATTTCCCTAAGTCGCTCTTCACAGGCTTCAGCGATGGTTTCATCCGAAGAGTCGAGATATAGCTCCCAGTGACCGGAGCCTCCGCTTGCTCCACTGCTAGTAAGCCAATGGGAGTCATCGAGCCGCCAAGATCTAACGGTGTCAAAGAACTGATCTTCCTGGGCACTCGTGAGCGGCAGCCCCTCCGCAATTTCAAGAAAAGCGATTAGGCTGGAACCGTACTCTACTTCCTGGTCACTTTTTAGGAGGGTGGGGAGAGAAACAATCCCTTTTCGTAATGCGAGTGCTACCCTATGAGTGCCATCGAGGACAAACTGCTCAGGCTCATCATCATAATCCGAAAGAAGGACCGGCTCCCTTATTCCTTCGGTCTGAATAGCCTCGTAGAGGCTCTCCATGTGAGAGGGCTCAGTTTCGTAAAGGTAGTTCACAGTGTCCTGCCAGGTTCCACCCTCTGGATAGACTGGCCTATAGAGCGCTACTATTTCACTTACGAGCATGGTTACTCTGCGATGAGAGGATCGTTTACGCGAATCTTCTCGAGGTAAACGTGACGCTGCCAGAAGTCAATTGCTTCGGCCCAGGTCTTGTTGTCATATTCACGATAGGTGCCACCGGCCTGGTGCAGAGCGTTACGAGCCATGGTGTTCGGGTGCATGGGAACCGACTCGGCGGGCTGAGCCAGCACGGCAACGATCTCCCATTCGGCATCGCTGGAACGTCCGCTGTCACGAGCCAGAGTGTCGGCGCGGTAGATCACGATCTTCACAACGGAGGCGGGGATCAGGGTCTCATCCTCGATGACCAGCTTGGAAACCGGAGCTTCCCCCTCAACTCGAGCCTCCCACTTCAGGCGAATCGAAGCGGCATTGTCATCGGTGATCGGAACAATGTTCGTGAAGAAGTTCTCGGTGGGAACACGAACCAGTCGCACATCATCCTCGACGGAGCCGGTGCCGGCCTCGAAATTGTCCAGGTTAGCCTCCACCAGAGCGGTGAGGTCCTTGAGGGTACCGGAGTAGCGACGGTTCTCATCCGACTTAGCCATTACCTCCTGCAGAAAGTTGCTCACCGCAACCGCTCCAACTCGCACGAATTCGCCGTGGGAGAGTGTCAGTTCGGTTTCTGCGGTGTAAAAGTCGGTCATAACACCATGGTATCACGAGTTTTTCTATGCCACAACCGAAAATAGTTGTAAAGTTTTGAATATTTGCGATTTAAACACGAGAGATGACGTGATATATAACGAAAGTGGATATAATCCATATAAGCCAAGCTATCCAAAATCAGAAAAAGAGGAAATCAAGCCAAATGAGCACTTACCACATCAATCCCGAATCAGGCCGCCCCAACGTGTGTCGTGCCGGCGCGGACTGTAAAATCGCCACTAAAAAGGGTCACTTCGCAACCCTAGACGAGGCTAAGCTTTCACTCACGGCTGCAGCGGCTAAGAAGGCCGCCCCCAAGGCAAAAGTAGCTGCAAAGGCTCCCGCAAAACCGAAGACTAAGTCGGTTGTAGTCGAGGCAACTCCGGTGGAAGCTGAGCTCACTGAGGATGACGCTTTTGCTCTTGCTGAAAGTGTAATCGCCTCCACCACGAGTGAGCCGGAGCCCGAAGTTCGTTCAACAGAGAAGGTTGAAACACCTGAAGCTGACGAGCTTCTTGCTGCCCTAATTCCTGGAGTCTTCGAAGAGAAGAAGCCGGAAGCCGCTCCCGCAAAGCAGGCTCCTCACGAGGCCGTTATCGACTTTGTCGAAGAGAAGTTCGAAATCGTCAAGGACAAGACCGTGGCAGCTGCTACGAGTCCTGTGGTTACTAAGACCATCGAGAATGTCAAGAAGGACGCCGCGGTTGCTTTCAAGACCGTTTCCACCTGGGGCAAGGATTCCTTCAGCAAGTTGAAGAGTTCTCTTCAGAAGAAAGACTAAGCTCTAAAGCAAGAAGAAGGCCCACAACCAAATAAGGTTGTGGGCCTTCTTCTATGAGCGAATTAGGAGAGCTTCTTCATGGATTTGACAAAATCACCCAGCTCACCGAGTACCTCATGGGTGAAACTGAATAGTTCCGGAACCGCGTCTCTAGAAAGCCAAAGCCGTGGTTGCAGAGTCATGTGCATGGCAAAATCGGGGAGTTGGTTAATCGGGCCTACATCGAGAGATGTTCCCATGGTTATGAACAGTTCAGAGCCATATACTTCACCGGTGGCCTCAGGAATACCTTTAACTTGATCCCCAAAAAGGACAACGGTTGGTTTCAAAGGCTTGTTACATTTTACACAGCGAGGTAGAGCAAATTCAGCGATTGCTTCCATTGTTTCTGTATGTCCGCAGCGAGGACATTTAGCTTTAGTCAAATTTCCATGGACCTCGATAACACGGGTGCTCCCGGCGGCTTGATGTAAACCATCCACGTTCTGAGTGATGACGGTTACTAGCCTATCCTTATTCTCTAAGGAGGCAATCCATTCATGGACACCATTCGGTTTCGCGTCAAACTTGCTTGAGAAAACGGCTCTGTAGACCTCCCAGAATCTTTTCGGATCCTGGTGGAAATACTTGACAGATATTAGTTCAGTACGAGGGCGCTCGTAGGGCCAAATCTCGTCATTGGTTTTGAAATCAGGAATACCAGAATCCGTCGAAACACCGGCACCGGTCAGAATCGTAACACTTTTAGCGCTGGAAATTAGCTCCGCTATGGCTTTGAGCTCTTTAGCTTTGGTCATGGTTGTTCATACTTCCTAATTCAATGGAGACTTTTATCATCTATTTTCAAGGTATTTAGAAAGTCACACATGACTAAGTATCACCTGAATCCGACCACCGGGGATCCGGGGCTTTGTAAAGCCGTAAATGGAAGGTGTCCTTTCGGGACCGATGAAGAGCACTTCTCCTCAAAAGAGGAGGCAAGAGCCGGTTATGAGCTACTTCAGTCTGTTTTTACTAAGCCGGTTGAGCATTCAAAGGCAACATTAATAGCCTTGAAATCTGATCTAGATTGGAAAGGTAAAGTTCCTGGGTGGCTCAAAAAACGAGCTAAAGAACAAGAAAAAACCTTTGGCACAACACCAAAAATTTTAGATGTAATTCCCTCTAAAATGGGCCCGCTGATGGTTATATGGGAGCAAGATTCCATGAATCCCATAGATATCCATATACAGAAAGAGAGAGGTGACGAGATGAACAGAGTCACTTTCAACTTACAATCCGATGGAAAAGAAGTTGGTTATCTCAAAATGGGCTATTCGGATGAACGCTCGATAGCTCGCTCTTTTGGTAGCGATTACTGGCGACCTTTTGCTTGGGCGGAGGATCGAAAAGGGAGTGATTTTGGATTCACTAACTATGTAAAAAATAGTAAAAATCCTTTAGCTAAAGAAACCCCTCTTCGTCAGGAGCTTTCGGAAGAGAAGCGCTTAGCGGCAAAGAAAGCAGTGTGGGCTAGAACACATATTGCTCTAGGAAAAACCCCGCCTAGTTTCGACATGAATCGCATAGGCTATGCGCCGTTAGTGAACCTCAAATCCGACCATGCCCCTGAAGACGAAGCTATACTAGATAAAGAAATTGATCTACTCAGAGATGAGCTAAAAGAAGAAATGGACAGGAATCACGCCTGGACAGCTACGCCTTATATTGATTACATCAAAGTCGATGATGAACTTCGAGGCCAGGGAATGGGACACTCCCTTTATGTTTTCGGCTCTCGAATGCAAGCAAAAGAGGGTAGGTCTCTTCGGGCTTCCGGCGCTCAGACCGATGAAGCTAAAAAGTCATGGCAACGCATGTTGAAAAGCGGGCTTCCAGTAAAAACTGTCACCTACAAAGAGAACATGACTAAAAATAGTAAGCTTAAAAAAGGTTTTGAACTTGATTTCAGGTGATTAGCCTAGGAAAACTCAGCGCTTACGGAGCTTCTCGAGGAAGGTTCGCTTTGGTGAGACCAGGCGGTCATACTGTGTATCGAAAATCCGGCGAGCCAGGACCTCTGACTCCTCATAGGAATCACGGTGAGCAGGAAACTTGTTGAACTTACGAGCTCGATTCATGAGCCCGAGAATAAACTCGGTGGCGTCTAGCCGGCCGATGGTGTAAATACCATCCAGGACCGTGCCGTCGGCGAAGGTAATCTTTAGGCGGTACTCCGGCTCATCCAAGGTAAAGCCGACGAGACGCCCGTAGACCACGATTCCACGGCGCTCAACGAAACGGCGAGCGCGCTCCACATCGGAAAGATACTCCCCCTTGTAATAGCGCATGTGGCTAGTGAATTGCGTGTAGCGAGACATTAATTGCTTCCTATGAGTTTTTGAATTTAGCTATTTTAAACAAGCTACTGGTGAATGTTAGTTTAAATCTCCAAGAGTTTCATCGCTTACCTAGTCTCTCGATAAAAGTTCTCTTTGGGAAAACCAGTCTGTCATATTCGCTGCGGAAAATTTCCCGCGCTAGCTTTTCAGTGTCTTCGTAGTAGCTTTTATTGAGTTTTGGGTTGTGGAAATGACGAGCTCTTGCCATGAGCCAAAGCACAAACTCAATAGCATCGGTTCTTCCAGCGCCCTGAGACATGAAAACAGAACCATCAGCGAGGGTAACCTTCAGGGAATAGTGAGGCTCATCATAATCCCAGCCTGTGTAACGCCCATAGAGGTTAAGCCCGGATGATTCAATGAAGTAGCGAGCGCGCTCAATATCTGAACGGTACTCGTCATCGTAGCGAGTCCTGTATCGAGTAAAGTGAGTATAACGAGCCATTAGTTGCTTTCCTGCGCCTTCTCGAAATCCTTAATGTAATTGATGGCGTCACCGAGCTCATAGTCGATGCTATAGCGGCCGGTCCACCCGTTGGAGAGCTCCACCTCACCGACAAAACCGTAGTAATTGTCATTGGGGGAGTATGTGTCAGCGAACTCGGTCCAGCTAACCTCTTCAATGGTGAAAACCTTGACCACCGTGACCACGGGATCGCTGTGGAATCGGAACTTGCTGTAGAGCCCGTAATCCTTCCACATGGGATGAGTGGACTTCTCAGCATCCGGATACACCGGAAAAGCCTTCGAATCGAGAAGAAGATGCGCGAGAGCACGATTCATGCGCTCCACGATGGTATCGGTGGCCTCCGGAGCATCGAGCAAATTCTTACGAGTGGTGTCCATGAACGTAACTCTACGCTATAAACAGGCTTGTGTCAATCTATTCCGATTAAGGAAGTGTAACAATTGCGGTAATAATGCCGCCCCAGTGACGACGCCACCAGAGCCCTTTAGGCTCAGCGAGAACAGCAGCTACGATGAAATCTACCACGAAAGCCAAGAGCCAGAAAGTCACAAGAGGAATCATGAGCCAAAGTGGGGAAGCGTGTAATACGGATTCGGCTAAACGACTAAGAAAATCGGCGATGATGTCAGCCTCAGAAATTCCGGATAGATACTGGGCAACCACGGTCTCTTCATTGAAAGTTGACATTACAGCCGTTATGGCTTGAACGGCGAAATAAATTTTTCCGATGATGAGAACGAACACCGCGATGGACATTGCCGCCACCGGAATGGATGACCACTTACGGTAATTAGCTAGCTTTTCCCCATAAATAGCGTCCGCCCCGGGTGTTCTAATCCCGAGCGCCCAGAGCACCCAACGGCCCTTACGTTTCGGCTCGATCAACTCGTCAGAAACCGGTTTCCTCTTGGGGATTTCGGTTTGTTTCTTTCGCCAGACGAACAGTGCTACGGCACCGGCGGAGATCAGAAGCCACGGTGTTGCGTAAAGCAAACGAGATCCTATGGATTCCTCCGGAGCAGAGCTCACAAGAACAAAGGTGAATCGAAGCACTCCAAGAATAGCAATGGCAATAGCCATGAACGGTAATCTTTTCCAAATACGATTCAGAAAACGTCCGCGTAGAGAGCTCTTAGGCTTAGGAGGTTCGACCTCTAATTCATTCACAGGGGAATTATCAGAGCAGGCCTAATTTAGTGTAAACCCTATCTCTAGTCTCAGCTGCTAGCACTCGCGCCCGTTCAGCATTTCCCGCTAGGACTTCATCGAGTTCCTCGGGTGAGCTAAGCAGAAGTTTCGTTTGCTCACGAATAGGCTCAAACTCATTCACGATGAGTTCGGTCACCTCACTCTTGAAAACTCCATAACCTTTACCGGAGAATTCATCGGTAATGGCTTCCAAGGTTTTCCCTGAAATGGCCGAATGAATCACCATGAGATTTGAAATTCCTGGCTTTGCTTCACGGTCGAAGTATACTGCTCCTTCAGAGTCCGCCGTAGCCTTACGGAGCTTCTTAGCAATGACATCCGCTTCATCTAAAACCCAGATAGTTCCGAGGTCAGTGGTCGAGGACTTCGACATCTTCTGTGTGGGTAGTTGAAGATCATAGATACGAGCGGTCTCACCCTGAATGAGTGGTCGAGGCACCGTGAAGGTTTCCCCGAAACGCTTGTTGAATCTTTGAGCAAGATCCCGAGTAAGCTCCACATGCTGTTTCTGATCAGCACCCACCGGAACTACCTCGGTCTGGTAGAGAAGAATATCCGCAGCCATAAGAATAGGATAGGTGAATAACCCAACCTTGGTTGCGGCCTCACCAGCCTTCTCACTCTTGTCCTTGAACTGAGTCATACGGGCAGCCTCACCAAAACCGGTGATTGTTGAGAGAGCCCATTGGAGCTCAGCGTGAGCCGAAACACGAGACTGCACGTAAAGGATCGACTTGCTAGGTTCGATGCCCGCCGCGATGTACTGCGCGGCGGTTCTTCTAATCTTCTCACGAAGTTCGGTTGATTCGTTGGTTTGAGTTAGCGCGTGGAGGTCTACCACCGAGAAAATAGCCTCGTGGGAATCCTGAAGTGATTTCCATGGGAGCAATGCGCCGATGTAGTTACCTAGCTGAAGCGAATCGGCCGAGGGCTGCATACCTGAATAAAGGCGAGGTTTATGTGTCATGTGAGATCTTAGTAGGGGAAGATGGCGGCAAAGATTGCTGAACCAATGATAATCAGAAAGCAAACCGTGGTGATGTTACTTTGGAGCTGCGCGTTTGTATTGGTTACATGGCGCGAGTGGGTTTCTGCGTTCATCCGCTCAATGGCGCGGCGCCTTAGAAAATCTTCACGAGCTCTATCCACGAGAGTCCTCCTCAGGAATTTCAGCAATGAGTGAGAGCACGCGCTCTTTCACTCCGCCGTTGCCAGTCCAGGTAACCGCCGGCGACTTGTCGATGAACTTGATTAGCTCTTGAAGGGTGCGCTTATCTAGATTCTTTGGGTTAGCCATTAGTTGAACTCCACATCGGTGAGCTTACCGTTGAGGTGGAACTTACCGGTGAAATTCACAACGGTGTCCACATACAACTGTGCGTTGGTCTTGAGAACCAAGTGAGTGTAAGGCGAGTTCACTGTTCGGGGAATTGCCACTGTGAGCTCTCCAGGCTCACTCTTCGTCACATTGCCGATGCCCATAACGATTCCGAGGTCCACGTTGATCGGGGTGAGTTGCAGGCTCTTAGGCCCATCTGCGGCAGGCATCTCGCGAGTCCATCGAGGAACACTCACCGAGGTCTCAAAAAGCTCTCGCACATCGGCTTCGCTCACACGAAGCTTCTCGCCGGTGATCAGACGAATCCAAGCGGAATCAAAAAGGTAACCGTGGAGTTCGTCACCGAAAACCAGGGAGAGCTCCGGGAAATCGGGGTGATTTACCAGGCAGTGGAATCGGTGAGACTTTTCGGTCTTACCGGGAACGAGCTCAAGCGGGAAGTGATTCTTCAGCGCGAGCAACGTGATTTCGGACAGTGTGAGCTTAGCCATTTATATCTCCTCTTAGGACTTGGAGGGAACCGCCCCCTCAATTAGTTTCCACTCTATCGTAAAACCGAACGAAACACAACACAAGTTGACAAATTATGAAAATAGTGCAAGAATGGTGTTACAGCCCACATAAGCGCTAAGGAGATATTCCATGGACATTCGACTCCGTGATCAGCTCGCCCGAGAGATTTTCGAAGACATCAAGCCGAGTAACCCTCACGGGCCTCAGGATGATCTGTACTTCGGTATGCCTTACTGCTCGTATCAGACTGAGCAGGCTAAGAGGATCGCTGAACGTATCCTCGAGAAGTTCACTGTCACTCAGAACTAGTGGGACGCCTCTAACCACTTTCCGAAATAGGTCAATCCTACGGTAAAACCAACGAGAAAAATTGCGGCAGCTAAACCGTGAACAAACTCGATCCAAATTTGTTTCTTTGAGGTTGAATCTTTACCCTCAGTGTTGTAAGATGATGACATGAGCACTATACTAACGAAGATAGCAGAGAAACTGCCGGCTGATGCCTCCCTCATCCTGCTTGGAGAGTACGGCTCCTCCGCTCACGGTGTTGCCATCGGCTCATCGGACTACGATTTCATCGGGGTGGCCGTTGAGCCCAAGCGGGTTGCTCTCGGTATTGATACCTACGAGCACACGGTCATCAAGGATGCCGCTGCCGGGGTTGCCACCGGAGCTGACGAAGAGGAAGGGACGATCTACGGACTTCAGAAGTTCGTGAAGCTTGCCGAGGCTGGTAACACGGCCATGATGTCGGCTCTGTATCTCCCCAACTACAAGGTCCTCACCGAAGCTGGAAAGCTATTCGTCGGTTCTCGGGAACTTTTCCTCTCGAGGAGCGTGCTCAAGCGTTTCGCCGGCCACCTGGCTACCGAGCGTAAGCGCATGAAGGGTGAACTTCGCGAGAAGGTGCACCGCCCTGATCTGGTCGCCGAGTTTGGTTTCGATACCAAGGCTGCCTATCAGGCCATGAAGCTCGGTTACCACGGCCGTCGATTTGCTAAGGAGGGAACGCTTGCCATTCCTTTCCCTCAGGATGAAGTTGAACTAATCCTTAGTGTGCGGGCCGGTGAGAAGTCAGTTGAAGAGGTTGACGC